>Ga0315288_10001374_pt1 | contig 31495 bp, 21 predicted proteins | sample YL17G11_20_MG_FD_203454 | JGI IMG/M metagenome (GOLD analysis project Ga0315288, IMG submission 203454) | Sediment microbial communities from Yellowstone Lake, YNP, Wyoming, USA - YL17G11_20 | ecosystem: Environmental > Aquatic > Freshwater > Lake > Sediment | place: USA: Wyoming | collected...
TGGGCGATCCAGTTGTTGACGCCCAGGGCGCAGACCTCGGGTTTGATCCGGCCGTCGTAGGTCGGTCCGGGCGAACTGAAGCTGGCGATTTTGTTCGATGAATCCACCGCGCCGGCGGCGATGACGTCAAATCCGTCGGCCGGAGCGATAATGTGGCCCCAGGCGTTGCGCCGCTCGTTCCCGGCGGCGTTGACCACCACGACGCCGAGGCTTGCGGCCCGGTTCGCGGCCCGGGTCGTGACCGCCGTTCTCCCGTCCATGTCCTTGAACTGGTACCAGTCCGTATATCCGAGGGACGAGGAGACGACCTCCGCGCCGAGCGATTCGGCCCACTCGATCCCGGCCGCCCAGTAGTCCTCTTCGATGGGCGTTTCGGAGCGGTCGTCCTCGGTCCTGGCCAGGATGAAATCGGCCCCGAAGGCGGGCCCGACCATCTGCCCGAACTTGAAACCGCCCAGGAGCGACCAGGTGGCCGTGCCGTGGCTGTCCGAATAATCCTTCGGATCGTCGAGGTTCTGCTGGACGTCGCCGTCGCTAAAGACGAAGTCCCATTCGGCGACGAGATGGGCCAGGCGGAAGACCTCGTGGCTTTTGCGGAATCCGACGTCCAATAGGCAGACGAGCACGCCCCGGCCGCTCAAACCCTGTTGGTGGAGGGGAAGGACGTTGATCTGGTTGAGCTGGCTGAAAGCGGGGCCGTAGATGGGGCTGGGGGACGAGGGACCGGCCAGGAATCGGTTCACCGGCAGGGCGGGATCTTTCTCCCCTTGGAAGCCCCTGACGGTGTCCAACCCCGCCACGCAATCCAGCGCGGCCAAGGCCCGGACCTGCTCAGGGGTGGCTTCGACGCTCATGGCGTTGAGCCAGCGGGATACGGCCCTGACCCGGGTGACAAGCGGCTGGACCTGATCCGTGTAGGCGGCCGACAGCGGGACGTCCTCGAAATCGGCCAGGTTCGTCGCGGGCCGCACTTTCGCCCGCCGCCATTGGCACCGCGCCCGGAGGATCTGTTGGGTTTCCATGACGGCCTGCAGGCGTCCGGCTTCGCCCTTCAGTCCCTTGTCCCGGAAATAGACCCAGACATGAAGCGGCTCCGCGGCCGCCCGAGGATCGACCATCGCCGTGAGAAGGTCGACGGAGATCTTGAGCTGAGGATCTGGCTTTAAGGGCAGGGGCGCCTGGAGGAACAGGAACAGGCTTAAGACGACGATCGTCCGCTTGAGCTGCGACATGGCGTTTTCTCCCTGCTATTTCGAAAAGACCTGGGCTTCGAAGACCTCGATCACCGCCCCTCGTTTCCACTCGTTCTGGTCCAGGCCGGCCTTCATGCAGCCGTGCCGCAAGTAGGTCTCCATGTCCCAGGCGTACTCGACCGGGACCTGGGGCAGCAGGAGGCCTTTGTGATGGCCCTTGGAGACGATGATCCCGTGCCGGCCGACGACGATCTCGCGGACATCCTTGATGGGGCGGGGCAGCGTCAACACGGAGATCTCGATCTCGAGGTAGCCGAGGTCGTCCTCACCCAGCGATTCGAAACGATAGTCCTGGGTCGCGGCGGCGATGGCCAGCTCGACGACCGCCTGGGCCAGGGGTTTGTGCGGGAGCGGATAGCCGATACAGCCGCGCAGCTCGCCGTTGACTTTCAAGGTGACGAACACGCCGCGCTTGGAAAGGAGGGCCGGATCCTCGGTCTCGGTCTGGAGGGTCCGATCTTCCCGGATCTTGGCCGAGACCGCGTCCCGGGCGAGATCCAGCAGGCTCTCTTTCTGGTCGTCGTTCAAAAATTCGCTCATGCCGGCCTCCGTCCTTTCTTGGAAACGGCGGCCTCCAGAACGAGGGGGATCTGCTCCAGGACGTAGCGGCCGTCATAATCGATGAGATAGCCGATGAGGACGGACTCGTCGGCGGATCGGGATTCGATCGCCAGGAAGAGCTTGCCGCAGGCGAACGGCTGGAGGAGGGCCCTCTCGTCCTTCTCGCCGGGCTTGATGCGGAAAAATCCGATGATCCGGCCTTCGAAGACGGCGTCGAGGACCTCCAGATTCTTGAGCGATGGCTGGAATCCCCGGGGCACGGGGAAGGCTTTTTCGACGAAAAAGCGTCGGCCCCTTTTATGGCCGATCAGAAGGCCCGCGGTATTTCTCCGCGGCGAGATCGCCTTGACCGCCCGGAGTGTCTGCTGCGCCTCGATGGTCAGGAAAGCGTCCATCAAAGGAAATTATAATTCTTTATTCGGGGTCGCGTCTACACTTTCCACTTTTTCTGGAGACCTTCGGCTATTCGGATGATGGTCGTAAAAGTGGAAAGTGTAGACGCGACCCCCTTTTCTTCGCGTTGTCGCCGCGCCACGGACCGGAACCGTTTTTAGTCGAGGGTACCGACCGTGCTCTCCACGGCCTCGAGGATCTCACCCGACTTCACCAGGGCTTTCATGGCGTTGTGGTCGGCGTAAAGCGGCCGGTCGACGTCGAGATGGGGGACGTGTCTGCGAATCACGCCGTGCGCCGCTTGGACGCCCTTGCCCGGCGTGAATTCGCGGAAGTCGAGGGCCTGGGCCGCGGCCATGAATTCGATGCCGAGGATGCCGTAGGCGTTGTCGAGGATCTGCCCGTTCTTGAGGGCCGTGTTCATCCCCATCGAGACGAAGTCCTCCTGGTCGGCGGCGGCCGGGATGGATTGGATCGAGGCCGGCGCGGACAGGATCCGCTGCTCCACGATCAGCGTGTCGGCCGTGTATTGGCTCAACATCATCCCTGAGAACATCCCGGCGCCCTTGGTCAGGAAGGCCGGGAGGCCGACGCTCAGGGCCGGGTTCGTCAGCCGGTTGAGGCGGCGCTCGCTGAGGACGCAGACCATGGTCACGGCGGCGCCGATCATGTCCATGGGCAGCGACACCGGTGAGCCCTGGAAATTGGCTCCGGTCAGGGTCAATTTATGCTCGGCCAGGAAGATCGGGTTGTCGGCGACGGCGTTGAGCTCGATCTCGACCTGGCGGCGGGCATGGGCGACGGCGTCGTGGGCGGCGCCGATGACCTGGGGCGTCGAGCGCATCGAGTAGGCGTCCTGGACCTTGGTCTTGATCTTGCCGCTGACCAGGTCGCTGCCCTGGATGCATCTCATGATGGCCTGGGCCGAGCGGACGGCCCCAGGGAAACCTCGCTCCCGATGAAGGCGGACGTCGTAGGGGTTGAGGTTGGCGATCAAGGCTTCGAGCGACATGGCGCAGGCGATCTCCGCTTCTTTAAGCCAGCGGTTGATGTCGTACAGTTGAATGGCGCTGATGGCCGTGAGCAGGTTGGATCCGTTGATCGCGGCCAGGCCGTCCCGCGCCTGGAGTCCCGGGATCGGGATCCCGGCGCGGTCCATCGCCGTGCGGCCGGGCAGGCGCTCTCCTTTATAAAAGGCCTCGCCCTCGCCCATCAGCAGCAGGGCGATCTGCGACATCGGGGCGAGGTCGCCGCAGGCGCCGACCGAACCCTTTTGGCAGACGACGGGTGTGACACCCTTGTTGAGCATGTCCACGTAGGTCAGCGTGATCTCGGGCCGACAGCCGGAACGGCCTTTGGCGTGGACGTTGATCCGGCTGGCCATCGCCCCGCGGACGTGCTCGATAGGCGCCGGGTCGCCGATGCCGGCGGCGTGGTTGTAGATGAGATATTTCTGGAAATCCTTGACCTGTTCGTCGGTGAGGACGACCTCGGAGAACTCGCCGATGCCGGTGTTGATGCCGTACATGATCTCCCGGGCCCTGATCTTCTCTTCGATCATCGCCCGGCACTGCTTGATCCTTTCCAGAGCTTCAGGATGGAGCTCGAGCTTCTCGTTGTTCCTGGCGATCGAGGTCAGCTGCTCGACCGTCAGTTGGGATCCGTTGAGAATGATGGCCATGAATATCCTCCCGATTTATGAGCATCTATCATAACAAAAACGGGATTGCGGTCAAACTTATCAAGCGACTCTTCTGAATTGCTTATGCGGCTACTCAGGTAGACAGAATTCAGGAGCCAGAATTCAGAATAGCCTGAGAATAGGCTTCCACGAGTCCTCAAATCTCGTCGCCGGCATTCTTATTCTGTCTCCTGAATTCTGGCTTCTGGCTACCTGAATAGTTACCAAGCATCGAAACGACTCAGGTAGACAGAATTCAGGAGTCAGAATTCAGAATGGCCTGAGAATAGGCTTCCACGAGTCCTCAAATCTCGTCGCCGGCATTCTCATTCTGTCTCCTGAATTCTGAATCCTGTCTACCTAAAGAGTTATTTGCTTATTAGCTTTCCGAAAAATCGCGGCGAGACAACTTCGACGACCGCCGTAGCTTGTCAATCGGCCTCAAGCCAGGCCGACGAGAGGCAGGAGAAGCCGCAGGCCCAGCCAGATCGTCAGTCCGCCGAGCAGATCGAAGAGGATCCCCGCCCGGATCATCTTGGTGATGGGGACCATGCCCGAGCCGTAGACCATGGCGTTGGGCGCCGTCGATACGGGCAGCATGAATCCCCAGCTGGCGCCCAGCGTAGCCCCGATCGCGGGCGGAATGGGATTGACCCCGGCGGCCATGGCCAGGGAGATAATGACCGGGATGACCATGTTGGCCGAGGCCGTGTTGGACGCGGCCTCGCTGACGAGGACGGCGATGAAGATGGCGGCCAGGGTGATGCCCCACATCGACGTCGCCCCGCTCAAGCGGAGCAGGCTCTGTCCGACGGCGTCGGCCAGCTTGGTCCGGATCATCAGGTCGCCGAAAGCGATCCCTCCGCCGTAGAGAAGGAGGACGCCCCAGTCGATCTTCACCGCCTGCTTCCAGGAGATCGTGAACTCCCGTTTTTTCCAATCGACGGGCAGGACGAACAACAGCAGGGCGGCGATCAGGGCGGCCGCCGCTTCGGGAACGCGGGCATTGTAGAAGGCGGCCGCGGGGGACCGGCTGCCCCAAACCAGGGCGATGAATCCCGGAGCGGTCCACAGGACCACCGCGACCAGGAAAGCGATCAGAGCGTTCTTCTGGCCGCGGCTCCAGCGCCCCAGTTTTGCCAGCTCTTCCTTGACGAATTCCGCTCCCCCCAGGAGCTCGTCCTGCTCCGGCTTGTGGAGAGCGTACATGAGGAAATACAGCACGAAATACATCACCACGAGCAGGGGCACGGCGAAGAGCATCCATTGGAAGAACGGGATTTTGACCTTAAGGAACTTTTCGATCAGGGAGATCCCGATGAGGTTCGGCGGCGTTCCGACGGGTGTCCCGATCCCGCCCGCGGACGAGGCGTAGGCGGCCATCAGCATCATGGACGTGCCGAAGCGGAGCGTCTTGGCGTCGACCGGCCGTCCGGTCCGGCGGGCGGTGAGGTCGGCCGTCGTATAAACGATGCCCAGGCCGATGGGAAACATCATGGCGCAGGTGGCCGTGTTGCTGATCCACATGGAGATGAAGGCGCAGATCGCCCCAAAGGCGAAAAGAACGCGACCTGAGCGGTTGCCGACCCAGCGGAGCGACATGATGCGGTAGGCGAAGCGCTTATCCAGCCGGTGATAGGACATGGCCTCGGCCAGGATGAAGCTGCCGAGGAAGAGAAAGATCATGGGATCGGCGAAGGCGGCGAAGGCCGTCTTGGCGGGCGCCACATCGAAGACGACGGCCAGGGTGGCGCCCATCACGGCCGTCATGGGCAGGGGGATGGGCTCGGTGATCCACCAGACGACCACCCAGCTCAGGATCGCGGCCAGCGTATGAGCGGGCCGGCCGAGGGCCGGCATCGGGATGAGGGCGAGGACGGCCGCCGCGAGTGGGCCGAGGACCAGCCCGGAGGTCTTCCGCCATCCCTCGAAACGATCTTCCCGCGGGTTCAGCTTTTCCCGGATCGGAGATTCGTCGCCGGGAGGTCCTTTGGGTTCGTCCGTCATGGATGATCCTCTTCAGCCGTTTCGGCCCAGACCATGATCGCGTTGCCGCGCATGAAGAAGAGAAACTTGTCGAGACGGGAGATCAGCCAGATGAGCGGATAAACGAACGTGTAGAGCTTGAAGGCCTTGCTTTGCGAAGAGAACTCTTCCGACGTCGTCGGCCGGATGTGGCCGTCGCGGAGCTTGGCTTGCGGCTTTTTAGAGAGCAGGTTGACATACACGGCGTTCAGGACGAGTTCGAGGAGTTCGGTGAAGAACCGGGAATAAGTCTTATGCTTGACGATTCTCAGCCCGGCCTTGGCGCATTTCGTCTCGAGGTCCCGCCGGCCGTATCCTTCCCGCTTGTGGCCGTAGAATTCGAGCTTGAGCCCGACCCGCGGCCGGAGCTTCTGGAGGAGGAAGAATCTGCCGGTATACGGGGTGACGAGGACCAGGCGGCCTCCGTTCTTCAGCACCCGGCGGATCTCCCGGAGGGCCAGATCGTCGTCGTCGACGTGTTCCAAATAATCGAGGCAGACGACCTGGTCGAAGGCGCGGTTCTTAAAGGGCAGGGCTCGTTCGCCCATTTGGACGAAATTCCGGCCGAGCAACGCTTGGCTCGATTTGAGGTTGGTGAGATCGAGGTCGGTGCTGACCCAATAGCCGCCTTTGCGCCGCAGAAAATAGCTCAGAATGCCCTGGGCGCAGCCGAGGTCGAGGAGGACCTCGTCCGGGCCGACGGGGATGCGGCGCTCGATCAGGTCGATCTTCTCTTTTTTCTTGAGGGACCGCCGGACCATCCGCAGCTGCCAGGGCTTGAGTTCCACGGCCGGGATTATAACAAAAATCGACCGGCTTGACTAAAATTGACGGATGGAATTATGATAGCGGCGGGGAAGAGAGATGAACTACAAAATCATCATCGTCGGGGCGCTCGAGACCAACTGCTACCTTATCTACTGCGAGGAGACGCGCGCTTGCGCCGTCGTCGACCCGGGCGCCGAACATGAGCGGATCTTCCCCGTGATCTTCGAGGAAGAGCTGACCCCGATCGCTCTCATCAACACCCACGGCCATGTCGACCATATCGGCGCCAACAAGGACATCAAGGACCATTTCGGCGTGCCCCTATACATCCATGCCGGAGACAGCCCGATGTTGGGCAAGGTCCAGCAGCTCGAGCTCAGCCTGCTCCTGGGGGCCAAGGAATCCCCTCCCGCCGATCGGTTCATGACCGACGGCGAGGAGATCAGGATCGGGAACGGCGTTCTCCGCGTCCTCCACACGCCGGGGCATTCGCCCGGGAGCGTCAGCCTGCTGGGCGACGGCTTCCTTCTTTCGGGGGACACCCTGTTCATGGAGGGCGTCGGCCGGACGGATCTTCCCGGCGGCTCGCAGAAGCAGCTCGAGCAGTCCATTCGGGAGAAGATCATGACCCTGCCCGATGAAACCGTCGTCCTTCCCGGACATGGCCCCCATACGACCGTCGGCCAGGAACGGGCCAACAATCCGTTTCTCACATGACCTCGTCGTCGCCTCCGTCCGAGGACATTCTCTCCCAGTTCCGGATTTTCCTGAAGGCGGAAAAGACACTGTCGGACAATTCGGTCCAGTCCTACGGCCGGGATCTGGCCAAATTCCTGCTTTTCCTGAAAAATGAGAAGCGGTCTTGGGCCACTGCCCGTGAAGCGGACCTCGTCCGATTCATTCACGGCCAGAGCCAGGGCGGGCTGTCGGCCCGCTCGCTCGCCCGCTTGATCTCGTCGCTCAAGGCCTTCTACAATTTTTTGATCGTGGACGGACAGGCCAAAAAGAACCCGACCCTCCATCTGTCCTCGCCCAAAGCCTGGTTTTCCCTGCCCAAATTTCTGACCGTCAAAGAGGTCCAGGCCCTCCTCCGCCAGCCCGACCCGGGGGACGTTCAGGGCGTCCGCGACCGGGCCATGCTCGAGGTCATGTACGCCGCCGGCCTCCGCGTGTCCGAACTCGTCGGATTAAGGGTCGATGACATCCATCTCCGGGACAATTTCGTACTCTGCCGCGGCAAGGGCGGCAAGGAGCGGATCGTCCCCGTCGGCGAGGCGGCCGTCGAGGCCGTCCGGACCTATCTGGAGGAGGCGCGGCCGCGGCTCTTGAAGCAGCCGACGGACGCCCTGTTCTTGACGAGGCGGAGCGGACCGTTCACCCGGCAGGGTTTCTGGAAGATGCTGCGGCAGCATGCCCGGGCCGCCCATCTGACGACAAAGATCAGCCCTCATGTCCTCCGCCACTCCTTCGCCACCCATCTCCTGGAACGGGGGGCGGACCTTCGCTCGGTGCAGCTCATGCTGGGGCACAGCCAGATCACGACGACGCAGATCTATACCCACGTCAGCCGTGACCGGCTGCGCAAGGTGTACGATAAGTTCCATCCGCGGGCATAAGACGGGGTCGTAAGAAGGGGTCGCGTCACCACTTTTCACTTTTTTCCCATGACGTTCGGCGGCCCGAAGGATGGCCAGGAAAAGTGAAAAGTGGTGACGCGACCCCAATCTTTGCTTTTTCCCTCGGCGATGAGGATGATGATCGTGAAAAGTGGAAAGTAGTGACGCGACCCCCGCTTCGCTAACGCAGTGCGATCTCGATCTTCACCTTCGCCTGATGGGCGTTGGCTTGAAAGATCGTCCGCTCTTGCTTTTGGACCCAGGCCTGATGTTTCCAGGTCCAGCCGAAGGTCTTTTCCGCGGGGCCGCGATGGATGGCGTTCTCATCCATGACGACCCTATTGGATCCGTTTTTGACGAAGAGGTCGTAATTGAGGCCGCCGAAGTGGGCGATGTTCTCATTGGTCGCGGGGAAGATGAGCTCGAAGCCTTCGGTCGCGATCGTTCGGGGAACGTCGAAGCCTTCGACGGCGAAATCGACGTGAAGACCGTCCTCCAGCTTTAGGATATAATTCACTTTCAGGGCGGGCTTGTCCGGGAAGTCCCCCGTGGTCAGGACGCGGAGGGAGCCCTCGGCGTCGGCCTTCTCTTCGATCTCCCACTTCGTCAGATCACAGCTGTTGTGGACGAGAAGATAATCCTCATCGTCTTTTTCCAGGGTGCCCGTCCAACGGACAACGAAGGCGTAGGTGCCCGCGACCTTGACGCCGGGCGCCTCCATCCGATAGTCGCCGCGGACCTCGACGACCAGCGTGACGTCCCACGATGATCGACCGCTTTTTTCGTGTGCTGCGGGGGACAGGAGGACGGGGCAAAAAAGGAGCAAGGCCGGCCCTAATAGGCGGAGTGGAAATCGCATCTCTCTCAAGCCTTTCCATTTTAGCCTTTTTCCCGTCGAGTTTCAAAAGCGTCGAGCCGCCTGTCGTCGCGGGGAGCGAAGCGAAGGGGCAATCATAATCCCCCCTTCCCCCCCTTTATAAAAAGGGGGGTGAGGGGGGATTTGCCGCGTGCCCGAGGGGCACTCGCACCAAGGTCAACAACTCGTCCTTTCGATCGGCCATTTCGGGGCGCGACATTCCTCTTGACAAGCGTCCGGTCCATGCGTTAGCCTAGACAAGTATACCGATGAGTTTAATCGATGAACGAATGAGTATTGCATATGAACGCGGGGGTTTAAATCATGAGAAAAAATGATCTTCGTGCCACGCGGGAGGTCCAGCGGCGGCAGGAGAACCGGGAGACGATCCTTCACGCCGCCCAAACGATCATCAGGCGTAAAGGCTTCAGCGCCGTTTCCATGGACGACGTGGCCGCCGAAGCCCAGTTCTCTAAAGCCACGCTCTACAAGTATTTCCGGAGCAAGTCCGAGCTTGTTTTCGAGATCCTGATCCATTTTCTGGAGGACTTGGACGGCCGGCTCCGGAACGTCCGAGACCAGGCGGCCGGCGCCCGGGAACGGCTTCGGGCCTGGATCTCCTGCTCGCTGCGCTTCCTCTCGGAGAACGAGAATCTCACCCGGGTCCTGCTTTTAGACCGGTCCTTCATGAGGCTGCTTCAGATCTTCGTCGGCAAACAGAGCCGGGCGGGCACGGACGCCGAAAAGAAGTTCCTCCAGAAGATCATGGCCAAGCGGAAGGCCATGCTCGAAGGCTCGAGGATCCTTCTCCAAGAGGGCGTAGCCGCGGGAGAGTTCCGGCCGATGGACGTCGCCGCGGGCGTCAAGTTCATCGAAGCCGTCATCGAAGGATACTTCGTCGAAAAGTTCTGGGACGATTCGAAACCGGATGTCGAACGGGATACTGGTCCTATAGAAGATTTCATTTTTTGCGGCATTCAAAACAACAACGTTCTAAAAGGAGACGCGTCATGAAGAAAGCTGGAATCATCCTTTTGGCCCTTGCCGTCATGGGCGGCGTGGTCGGTTTGCCCTTCGCCCAGGAAAAGATCACTTTGACGCTGGAAGACAGCCTCAAACTGGCCCTCCGGCAGAACCCGTTCTATCTGGCCGAAAAGGCCAAGGAGGACCAGGCCTCGGCCATGGTCCGGGAGGCCTTCGCGAGTTTCTTGCCCTCGCTCACCGCCCAGGGGACGCATATCCTCGACAAAAAGGTCATGACGATCGAGATGCCGTCCCTCTTTGGGATGCCGGCGCAGAAGTTCAAGCTCGATTTCACCCGGGACTATCAGCTCGCCCTGTCCTTCTCGGTGCCTCTTTACGCCGGAGGGAGGATTCAGTCCGGCTACAAACAGGCCAATCTCAACCTGGAGGCGACTCGAGAGGCCATCCGGCAGTCCATGCAGGACACGGTCTTCAACGTCAAAAAAGCCTTCTATGGTTATCTCCTCGCCCTCAAATTCGTGGATGTGGCGCAGGAGGCCGTGGACCTGGCCGAGAAACACCTGAAGAACGTCAACAGCCTCTTCGAAGTCGGCATGGCCTCCAGGTTCGACCTGCTGCGCTCAGAGGTTCAGGCATCCAACCTTAAGCCCCAGCTCATCCGGGCCAGGAACGGGCTGAACACGGCCGAGCTCGGACTGAAGACGCTCTTAGGACTGGACCTCAAACAGCCGGTCGCGGTCAAAGGGGAGTTGAGCTACCAGGCGTTCGAGGCGGACACGGACGCCAACGTGTCCCAAGCGCTGACGAGCCGTCCGGAACTCGTCCAGCTCAATTATCAAAAACAGATGGCCGCCGAAATGGTCAAGATGGCGCGCGCGGCCTATGTCCCCACCCTCGCCGTCGGCGGCCAATATAACTACTGGGGCAACCAGTTCAATTTCAAGAAAGACAACTGGGAGAGCTATTACTCCATCAACCTCGTCCTGAACGTCCCCATTTTCAACGGTTTCGTCAACGCGGCCAAGCTCGGTGAGTCGAAGGCCATGCTCAAACAGCTCGACTACAGCCAAAAGGGCTTTACGGAAATGGTCAAGTTCGAGGTCCACGATGCCATCCTCAACCTGGGGCAGGCCAAAGAATCGCTCTTTTCCCAGGAGAAGAATGTCGAGCAGGCGCAGGAGGCCGTGCGGATCGCCGAATTGAACTACAAGGAAGGGCTGGCCACGAACCTGGACGTCAGCGCCGCCCACGTCGCCCTGTCCCAGGCCCGGACGAACCATTCCCAGGCGCTTTTCGATTACGCCCTGGCCCTGGCCCAGCTGGAAAAGGCCATCGGCGCCGGCCGCGAAGCACCCGATGGGAAGTAACGGAGGATTTTCATGAGACGCTTACGGATCGTTCTCCCCATCTTCGGAATCGTCATCCTGTCCCTGTCGCCGTCCTGCCGGTCGGACAAGACGGAAGCTCCCGCCCCGTCCTCTCTCAGCGCCATCCCCGTGACGACGGTCCCCGTCGTCCGTCAGAAGATCTCGGAAAAGGTGACCTATACCGGAACGCTCGAAGCCTGGCAGAAGATCAACATTACCCCCGAGATCGGCGGCAAGGTGGCCAAGATCCATGTCGAAGAAGGCCAGCACGTCCGGAAGGACCAGCTGCTGGCCGAGCTCGACACGGAATCGCTCCGCCTCCAGTCCAAGCAGGCCGAGGCGGCGCTCGCCGTGGCCGAGGCGAACCTGCGGAACGCGGCCAAAAACAGGGAACGGATGGACCGTCTCCTCGCGGAAAAGGCCGTTTCCGAGCAGCAGTACGAGCAGGTCAAACTCGGGCATGACGCGGCCAAGGCCCAGTTCGATCAGGCCGAGGCCGCGGTCAATCTGGCCCGGTACGCGCTCGATGTCTCGCTGATGAAGGCCCCCTTCGACGGGATCGTCGCCTCGAAAAACACTCAGGTCGGCGAGGTCATCAATCCGATGATGGGCGGCTACGGCCCCGCGAGCGGCGTGCTGACGCTCGTGGATTATTCCCGGATCAAGATCGGCGTGGACGTGTCGCTGAGCGATATCGTCCGTATCTACAAAGGCCAGCCGGCGACCGTGCGCGCGGCCGTCGCCGACGCGAGGGCCTATTCGGGGACCGTCACCGTCGTCAACACGACGGCCGATCCGCTGTCCAAGAAGTTTCACTGCGAAGTGACGGTCGACAATCCCGCCCTCGCCCTCCGGCCGGGCACGTTCGGCAGCGTGGATTTTGAGATCCATTCCCACGACGGCGCCTTGGTCGTTCCGCAGAGGGCCGTCATCGACAACACGTATGTCTTTCTTGTTCAAGGCGCTAAAGCGGTCAAGAAGGAAGTGTCTTTGGGCCTGAAGAACAGCCTCCTCATCGAAGTGACGGATGGGCTCAAGGAAGGCGACCAGGTCATTGTCGAAGGCAACTTCGGGCTCATCGACGGCAGCCCCGTCGAGATCAAGAGGTAGGCCATGAGACTCCCGGAATTCTCGGTCAACCGCCGCGTCACGACAGCCATGCTGGCCATGATCCTGGTCGTGGTCGGGGCGATCTCGTTCACCAGGCTGGGTCTCGACTATTTTCCCGATCTCGAATACCCGACGGTCACGGTCATCACGAACTACAAGGGGGCCTCGCCCGAAGACCTCGAGAATTCGATCACGCGGCCGCTGGAACAGGTCGTGAGCTCCGTCAACCGGGTCAAGAAAGTGGCCTCGACGACCACGGAAGGAACCTCCCTCGTCCAGGTGGATTTCGAGTGGGGGACGAACCTGGACTTCGCCGCGCAGGACTTGAGGGACCAGATCGGGTTGTATAAGAGCTACCTTCCGAAGGGCGCCAGCGATCCCCTGGTGGTGAAGTTCAACTTGGCCCAGATGCCGATCGTCTTCTGGGGCGTCACGGGGAATCGTCCCATGGCCGAGCTCAAAAAGCTCGTCGAGGACGAGGTCGCCCGGCGGCTCGAGCGGATCGACGGCGTGGCCGCCGCCCAAGTCTTTTCCATGGAGACCCGGGAGATCCTGATCGACATCGACAAGCATGCCCTCCAGACGATGAACCTCTCCTTCGAGCGCGTCCTCGGCGCGCTCTATATGGATAACATGAACCTTCCGGCCGGCCATCTCGTCGAGCGGCATTCGGATTACCTCGTCCGGACGCTCGGCGAATTCGAGAGCCTCGACGATATCCGGAACACGATCGTCAGCGTCACGGCCAAGGGCGATCCGATCTATGTCCGGGACGTGGCCGAGGTCAAGGACACCATGAAAGAGACGCGCTACATCGGCCGCATCCAGGGCCGGAAGGGCGTCTTCCTGATGGTCAGCAAACGCTCGGGGGCCAACACGGCCCTCACCGGCGCCGCCGTGCTCCGGGAACTCGAGACGCTCCGCGCGGCGCTTCCGGCCGACGTCGTTTTCAACAAGGTCATGGACCAGGCCGAAATGGTCAAAAGCGTGACCAAGGACACCGCCGCCAATGCCTGGCAGGGCGGCCTGCTGGCCGTCGCCTTGATCTTCTTCTTCCTCATGAACTGGCGGCCGACCCTGATCATCGGCGTGGCGATCCCGCTGTCGATCGTCACGACCTTCATCGCCCTGTATTTCGCCGGGTACACGCTCAACCTCTTGACCCTCGGCGGACTGGCCTTGGGCATCGGGATGCTGGTGGATAACGCCATCGTCGTCATCGAGAACATGTTCCGCCATCTCCAGGAGGGACGGAGCGCCAAGGCGGCGGCCGTGGCCGGCGCCTCTGAGGTCGGCATGGCCATCACGGCCTCCACGCTGACGACGATCGTCGTCTTCCTGCCGATGGTCTTCGCCGAAGGCATCACGGGCAAGCTCACCCGCGGCCTGGCCCTGTCCATCACCTTCTCTCTCGTCGCTTCGCTCTTCGTCGCCCTGACCATCGTCCCGATGTTGGCCTCGCTGCTCTTCAAGCGCTATGAGGGCGATGCGCGGACCGTCCGCACCGCGATCGGGCGCGATTTCTCGGGGGTCCGTCGCTATTATCGGAAGACCCTGGAATGGGCCCTCGCCCGCCGGAAATCGGTCCTCCTAGGCTCGTTCGCGCTCTTTGCCGCGTCCGCGGCTCTCGTTCCCATCCTGGGCACGGAGTTCATGCCCCAGATGGATATGGACATGGCCTTCTTGAAGGTCAGCCTCCCGGTGGGATCGTCGCTCCAGGAGACGGATCGCGTCGCGAAAATGGTCGAAGAGATCATCATCCGGCAGCCCGAGGTGAGCATCGTCTCCACCCAGGCCGGTTCGCAAGCCGAGGACAATCCTTCCGATCAGGGTTTCGGAGCGAATCCCACGGGTCCCCACGAAGCCCAGTTTTTCCTTGGGCTCAAAGGCGTCGCAAAACGGACGCTGTCGAACGCCCAGGTCATCGATGAGATTCGCAAAAAACTCCCCCGGCTCGATGGAGTCAAATACGAGGCTGTCGACCTCCAGCAGACATTTCTCGGCGGCGCCGTGGCGCCCGTCGAGATCAAGATATTCGGAAAAGACCTCGGCAAACTGCGCGAGATCGCCGACGGCATGGTCGCGCGGATCCGGGACGTGCCCGGATTGCGCGACGTGGGTCATACGCTGTCGCAGGCCAAACCCGAGTACCATATCCGGATCGACCGCGACAAAGCGGCCCGCCTGGGGCTGATGGTCAGCCAGGTGGAGACGGTGGTCCAGACGGCCACCCTGGGCCAGGTGGCGACGCGTTACCGCGAAGGCGGCGAGGAGTTCGACATCCGCGTTCGGTTCCGGGAGGAATTCCGCGATACGATCGACCAGATCCGCAACATCCCCATCCTGACGCCGCTCGGCAAGACGGTCTATCTCAGCCAGGTGGCGACGATCGATGCGGGGACCGGGCCGATCCAGATCAACCGCGAAAACCAGGCCCGGCGTGTTTCGGTAACGGGCAACCTCTTCGGCCGCGACCTGGGCAGCGTCGTCAAGGAGGTCAAAGAGCGGATCGCGTCCATAGAAAAGAACCTGCCGGCCGGCTATTTCCTCGAGATCGGCGGGTCCTATCAGCAGATGACCGAGGCCTTCCTCATTCTGGCCGGCGTTTTCGCCCTGGCCCTGCTTCTCGTCTATATGGTCATGGCCTCCCAGTTCGAGTCCTTTCTCCACCCCTTCATCATCATGTTCACGATCCCGCTTTGCCTGATCGGCATCGTCGCCGGCCTGCTCATCGCCGGCCGTCCGATCAATCTGCCGGTCTGGATCGGGCTCATCCTTCTGGCCGGGGTGGCCGTGAACAACGCCATCGTGATGATCGATTATATGAACCAGCTGCGGCGGAGCGGCCGGGAGAAGAAGGAAGCGATCCTTCAGGGCGCGGTGACGCGCCTGCGCCCGGTCCTGCTGACCGCGCTGACGACGATCCTGGGCACTCTGCCCATGGCCTTCAGCCGCACGTCCGGGGCCGAAATGCGGAACCCGCTGGCCATCACCCTCCTTGGGGGCCTGATGACGACGACCTTTCTGACCTTGTTCGTCATTCCCATCATGTACAGCCTGTTCGAGCGGGTGTCGTTCAAGAAGGCGCCGAAATCGAAATAGGCGGGATCCGCAGAGACGTCTTTTTTCTCGGTTTTTTTAGATCTTATATCGTAACTACTCAGGTAGCCAGGAGTCAGAATTCAGGAGACAGAATGAGAATGCCGGAGACGAGATTTGAGGACTTGTGGAGGCCTATTCTCAGGCCATTCTGAATTCTGACTCCTGAATACTGTCTACCTAAGTAGTTACCTTATATCTTAAGAAGGCCCCGATCTTCCCGTAATGGTCGAGCTTCGAGGGAGGGGTGATATGCTTGACCTCGGCATGACTGCGAAAGGCCGATTCGATTGCCTCGTCCACGACATCGGTCAGGGGGTTGGTTGGTTTTTGGCAGGTCGGACAAACGGCTTCGTCGAGATAGAGGAACCGGCATTTCGGGCAGATCTTGCCCGGCGCGGCGAAATTGTGAGTCACCAGCAGGGACTGAACCTCGACCTGGTTCAGCCGGCGCAGCGTCTCCTTGACCCCGGAGACGGCGAGGCCTCCCTTTTCCAGCTCGGCCACGCACCGCCGGACGCTCTCCTCTTCGGCCGCCTTGTTGAGCTGGTCCTCGAGCTCGCCGGCCTCCTTGAGGACCTTGTCCTCTCGGTCGGAAGGCTTGGCCTTGAGCCGGCCCTTGAGCCGTTCGCGGAGATAGGCGTGGAGAAAGAGTTCCAGGTCCGAGAAAAAGCCGTCCTCACAGCCCAGGAAGAGCCAGTCGAATTTTTCCTTTTTGAACAGCTCGAACGTGCGCTGCGAGGCTTTCTTGTAATGATCATGGACGTGGGCCTCGACATGGCGCTCAATACGGCGGACCGAGGTGCCGTCGAAATCCCCCTCCTTGTCGTGGACGGGGAGCTCGTTCACCAAGGTGTCGAGGGGGGAGATCTCCCCCATGAAGACTCTGTACCATTTCGCGCTCGGACGTCCGATCAGGAAGACGCAGATGCGATGATACCGGCCCAGGATCTGGGACAGCGGCCGGATATAGGGATTGTGGTCGAAGAGGATCCGGTTGCGCGGCGGGTGAGGAAGGTGGATGTCCTCCCAGAACCGTTCGCCCTGGCAGGAGAAGACGGCCACGCCCTGCGAATTGGAGGTCATGTTCTGGGAGCAGTAATCGGTGATCTTGTCCAGATCCCGGCCCAGGGACGCTTTCATGTCCTTGCCGAGATCCGAAGCGTCCAGGCGCGTCCGGCCGTCGGTCAGAAGGTTCTTGGCGGCGACAAGGATCTCTTTCCTCGACAAATGGCCCTTGTCCGTATTGAGAAAGAATGAGGTCGTCAGGAACTTCTCGCTTTTAAAGCGGGAAAGGCTTTCCAGCTGTTGCCGGTCCAAAAGTTTCATAAAACCTCCTTCAGTGGATTGTGTTTTATAGATGCCCCTTTTGATTTTTATCGAAAGTCAGGACGCGCTCTCTCGTTACGGAGACGGTCATGTATATTTAACAATAAGAGCGAGGGGGCCATTTGTCAAGTGGAAGGCTCGCTCGAAGCTGTCCAACGCTCTTTTGGTCGCGGGTCCTGGTGACAAGATCGGGAAACGTCTTCGCTCCCGACTCGGGTTTTTAACGCCGTTTCCTCGCCGTCCTTCTCGGCGACGAAGTCTTTGGTCGACGCGGCGACAGGGTTGCCCCCCGGCCCCCTGGGGAACCAGTCGTCACGTATCAATTCGCGGGACCCTGCTCCTTGGAAGGAAGGCAGGGAGCGAAGCGACCGTTGGAAGGAAACCCGCTCAAAGGGTTTCCGTCCAAGAGTGACCCGTCGGTTCCCCCCATCGGCCAAGCCGACGGGGCCCCCCTTCGCTATGGGGGCCTTAGGGCCAACCCTGCCGCCACGTCTTTCATATTCTCTCCAGTTGGCCTCCTTTCCGGACCGGCTTCTCTCGAAGGACGGCTCGGAAAGGCTGGACCCTCCATGGTCGCTCAGCCGTTTCCCGATCTTGTCGGTCGGTTCAATCCGCGAATTGAACATTCGCCCGCTTCTTCGCTCACAGATTGATAACTGACCGAATTTGATCCTTGCGCCATATAAAACTAATACTTCTTCTATCAGCTTGGGCGAGGGGAAGAAGGCAAAGCGACCATAAGGGAATCTCGCCGCTGCTGTTCGGATTTTTCGGCGGACGATTCAAGGACGCGACGGCAGGGTTGGCCCTATTATAATTCGGAGGGCATCAACCTTATCTCTGGGTGAATTAGGGTAGGTTCCCCGGAATGCAAAAATAAAAGAGCCTATCAGCGCGTTTTTTGTTGACCGGGCGAGGGGATGGGGGATGAGCGAACATTAGGAGGTTTAGCCGTCAGTGGCTCCGTTTTTGAAGGGACCCGGCCTTGCGGGCGGCGATGATGTTTGAGCTTGATCAGGTCGATGGATAGCGAGATAAATGACGAGGATTATCATAATCGCCGCAATCTAATGTGCGAGTTCATCGACGCTGAAAAAATGGAGAGTCTGACAGCGTGAAAAACCTCCGAGAGAGCGAATCCCCCGCCCCGAGCTCCCCCTTTACTCGGCGGGGCCATGAGTTTATAATACGGAAGCTTTCACAGGTTTATAGGCGTGCGGAAGTGGCGGAATTGGCAGACGCGTAAGCCTCAGGAGCTTATAGCCGATTATAAGGCTGTGTGGGTTCAAGTCCCACCTTCCGCACCATGAAGAAAAACGTCCTCCTGATCAACCCCTGGATCACCGATTTCACGGCCTATGACTTCTGGCTCCGGCCGCTCGGACTCCTTTACGCCGCTTCGATCCTCCGGGATAATGCGGACGTCGATCTTCGGCTCATTGATTGCCTCGACCGGTTCCATCCCGGGCTACCGCCTCCGGCGAGATCCAAGCCGGACGGCCGCGGCCATTATATAAAGTTGGAGATCCCGAAGCCGGAGGTCTTGAAGGCCGTTCCTCGGCGGTACTCGCGTTACGGGATCCCGATCGATCTGTTTTTGGCCGAGCTGGCGCGCGGCCCGGTCCCGGACCTTGTCCTGATGACGTGCACGATGACCTACTGGTATCCGGGCGTCCAGCTCGCCGTTGAGCTGATCCGCAAAAAATTCGGGACGGTCCCGGTCCTCCTCGGCGGCATTTACGCGACGCTCGCCGAGGACCATGCCCGGCGCTTCTCGGGAGCGGATTTAGTCCTGCCCGGCCCGGCCGAAAAAAAGATGCTCTCCGCCGTTGGAGAGATCTGGGGGAACGGAGCCGTCCGTGACGCGGACTCCCCATCGTTCCGGAGCCTGCCGCGGCCGGCATTGGATCTGCTCGGGAACAAAAGTTTTCTTCCGCTCCTGACCTCGCGAGGCTGCCCGTTCACCTGCTCGTTCTGCGCCGGCCCGCTTCTCTATGATCGATTCGAGCAGCGAGAGCCCGCCGACGTCATCGACGAGATCGCCGACGCCCACGCCCGCTATGGAACGCGCGATTTCGCTTTCTACGACGACGCCCTCCTCCTCAAACACGGGTCTCATATCGTTCCCATTCTCGAAGGCGTCATCGACCGCCGGATCCCGGTCTCCTTTCACACCCCCAATGGGCTGCATGTCCGGGAGATCGACCGGGACCTGGCCCGTCTCTTTGCCCGGGCCGGGGTGCGGTCGATCTATCTCAGCCAGGAATCGACGGACCCGGACGTGATCCGCGAAGCCTGTCCTAAAGTGGGGCGGGACGATCTTGAAACGGCGATTGGACATCTCTACCGGGCCGGCTATAAGTGCGATGACATCCATGTCTATCTCATCGCCGGGCTGCCGAATCAAGACATAGCGGGCATCAAGAAGAGTATTCGGGATGTCCGCCGTCTTGGAGCCAAGCCGCGCATGGCCTATTTTTCGCCGATCCCCGGGACCCGCGCCTGGCGGGATCTCATCGAGCAAGGCCGGATGAAAGCGGATACCAATCCGCTGATCTTCAATAAAATGGTTTTCCCCTATTTCTGGAGCGACATTTCTCCCGAGGATTACGGCGAGCTCCAAGCTCTCCTTAACGAATGATAAAAAAGGCTTTTATTATCAATTGGTTAAAATTGAAAACGAGGGGAAAAAGATCCGGAAACGGCTTCGCTCCCGACTCGGGTTCTTAACGCCGTTTCCTCACCGTCCTTCTCGGCGGCTCAGAACTCCGTCCCGGCTTCCTAATTACGGGGGTTCGCCGGGACGTCAAACATGCTTCGCCGACCGGCCTCTTCCGGGCCGGTTTCCCTTGAAGGCCGGCTCGGAAAGGCTGAACCCTCCATGGTCGCTTCAGCCGTTCCCAGATCTTATTTCCTATAAATACGTCCGATATTGGAGGAAGCCTATTTGTTTTAAGAGAGGAAATTTGGTATTTTGAGTCCCATAAACCTATGGCCGGGCTGACGTTAGTCAGGGAGGCGAACGAGATGAAGAAATATTTTTCCTGCGCGATGGCCGCGGCGATCATTCCGCTCGTCATTTTCTGTCTGGCCGCGTGCGAAAAAAATGCGCCGGCGCCGGCCGCATCCGCCGCGGCGAAAGGACTCCCGCAAATGGACGTGAAAAAGGACCTTTTCGGCAGCCTGCCCAACGGCACGGCGGTCGAGATCTTCACGCTGACCAATAGGAACGGTCTGAAGGCGCGTCTGATGACCTACGGCGCGATCCTGGTCTCCCTCGAAGTGCCGGACCGGACCGGACGGCTGGGCGACATCGTCCTCGGCTATGACGCGCTCGACGGCTATGTCAAGAACAATCCTTATTTCGGGGCGATCGTGGGCCGCTACGGCAACCGGATTGCCAAGGGCCGTTTTGCCCTCGACGGCGTCACTTTCAAGCTGGCTGCCAACAACGGCGAGAACCACCTCCACGGCGGGCTCAAGGGATTCGACAAGGTCGTCTGGGACGCCGAGCCGCAGATGGAAGATGACGGGGTCGGGGTAAAGTTCACCTATCTGAGCAAGGATGGGGAAGAAGGCTATCCCGGCAACCTCGAGGTGATGGTCCAATACCTCCTCACGAACGACGACGAGCTGAGGATCGCTTACGAGGCCGTGACCGACAAAGCCACGCCCGCCAATCTGACCCATCACAGCTATTTCAATTTAGCGGGAGGAGCAACGGACATCCTCGGCCACGAGCTGATGCTCGCCGCCGACCGCTATACGCCCGTCGATAAGGGCCTCATTCCGAGGGGAGAGTTGGCGCCCGTCAAGGGCACGCCGATGGATTTCACGGCGCCGACAGCGATCGGATCGCGGATCGCGAAGGTCGAAGGCGGCTACGACCATAACTACGTCTTGAACAAAGCCGAAGTGGCGATGGGCCTGGCGGCGCGGCTGGCCGATCCGGTCAGCGGCCGGATCATGGAGATCTACACGACCGAACCCGGCATCCAGTTCTACAGTGGCAATTTCCTGGACGGTACGATCACCGGCAAGGGCGGCCGGGTCTACAAGAAGCATTTCGGGCTGTGCCTCGAGACGCAGCATTTTCCCGATTCACCCAACCATCCGAATTTTCCCTCGACGATCCTGCTCCCGGGCCGGGTCCTCAAAAGCCTGACCATTCATAAGTTTTATACGAAGTAAGATCAAGGACCGGGCTTCAACGCCCGTGTTTGGTCTCGGCCTTATTTCTTCTTCATGAAGGCTTCGATCTCGGCGATCGTCCGGGGCAGCCCCGGGGTCAGGTTCTCGCAGCCGGTCTCGGTAATGACGACCGTGTCCTCGACCCGCACGCCGAGATTCTCCTTGGCGAAGACGGCGTAGATGTCGCAGGCGAAGACCTGGCCGACCCTGAGCGGTGCCCGGCCGCCGGCGCTCACGTCGTGGACGGCCATCCCCACGTTGTGGCTGATCCCGACCTGCATCGTCCGGATCTTGAAGAGGTCTTGGCCGACGTCGAAACCCTTCTTTGTTAGGATCTCGTTCACCAGAGGCTGGACATCCTGGGCCGAGATCCCGGGCTTGTAGACCTCGCGGCAGGCGGCCTCTACCGCCCAAGCGGCCTCATAGATCTCCCTCTGGCGGGGGGTGAACTTCCCGTTGGCCGGGTAGGAGGCCGAGATGTCCACCACGTAATAGTTTAAGGCCGGCCCGGCGTCCACGACGATGAAATCGCCGTCGGCGAGGACGCGGTCGTGCCGATAGTAATGAAGATAGGGGTGGTTCTCGGCCGAGCTGATGATGACGTTGTAGGCGATGTCGCGGGCGCCGGCTTTCTTGCAGGCGTATTCGAAGGCGGCCGACATCTCGTATTCCGGGGCCCCGACCCGCGTCGCCTTCATCATGGCCAAGTGCGCTTCGACCCCGAGCTTGCCGACCTTCCGGAGGTGCTCGATCTCGGCGGGCGACTTGACCGACCGGAGGTCCCAGATCAGCGGGGCGCCGTCCTTGACCGCGGCCTGAGGGAAACGGTCCTTGAGGTTCTTGACGAACTGGAGCTCGCGGGTCAGGCGGCCGTCCCAGAGGTTGAAGGTCATCGCGTTCTGGAGAATGCCGAACTTCTCGGCCGCGCATTCGCGGCTGAGCTCCTCGGGTTTGAACGAGGTGTAGATCACCGCCCCCGAACCGGCGAGGCGGGAAAGGGTGGAAGTGAACTGGTCGATGGGGGAGACCCGCTCGATTCCCGTCACATCCCTGGCGTTCCGCACCAGATCGAGGCTGATACCTTCATTGCCCGCCGCGCCCTCGGAGATCGTGAAGAAGAGCGTCGCCGCCTTCTGCCGGCCGTCGATGATCAACATGGCGTTGGGGATCTCGACGCCGCTGAAATACATAAAATCGTTGTTCTGGAAGAATTCGTTATAGCCCGTCGGCGGAAGAGCGCCGTGGATGATCGCCGCCCCGTCGGGGATCTGGGCCATCAGCTTCTGGCGCCGGGCGGCGTACTCGGACTTGTCGAAGAGGAGCGGCCCGGCGGCGAGGAGGGCTGTGGCAAGAACGAGAGTCAATGACACGAGAACAACAAATTTTCTAATCATGCGATCCTCCAAAAAAACCGGGGACACGTACCGAATTCCTGAGAATTCGGATACATGTCCCCCTTCGGCATAAACAGGATTAATGTCATCGCGAGGAGCGAAGCGACGCGGCGATCCGACGAAGTCGTCGCGAGGCATCGAAGATGCCGTGGCGATCTCCATGATAAAATTCTTATCTTGGAGATTGCCACGGCCGGCTCCGCCAGCCTCGCAACGACATCCGACAATCTATACATTCTTTCTTTTCCATTCTTCGGCCAGCGCGCGAAGGCGCGCGTCGGCGTGGGCGAAGAATTTTTTATAGCCCGCGCAGAAATGGCTGAGACCCGCGTCACGCGGATCCCGAAGCCTGTCCTTGGGGCAGCCGCCGCGGCAATAGACGAGCCATTCGCAGGCCGCGCACGGATCGGGCCGGACTGCTTTCACCCGGCCGAATTCGGTCTGCTTGGCCGAGTTCAGCATGTGAACGAGCTTGCCGGTCATGACGTTGCCGAGCTTCCAGCGCTCCTCGACGAAGAAATCGCAGGCATAGACGTCGCCGTTGTGCTCGATGACGAGATAATTGCCGCATTCGGCGAGCAGGTCGCATTCGGGCGGTTCTCGGTCCACGTAGCGGTAGAAAACGGAGTCGAAAAAGCGGATGAACGTCGTCGGTTCACCGTCCCTGAAATCGGCCTGCCAGAGGTCGAAAACGACGCGCAGGAATTCGCCGAAGGCCTCGGCCGAAGCGGAGAAGGACGCGGCCCGGCCGGGATCGCGGGGATCGGCCTCGACGCAGGGGATGAACTGCATGTGGTTCAGGCCGAGGTCTTTGTGAAATCGGTAGATCTCCTCGGGAAAGCGGGCCGAATGGTCGTTGACGACCACCAAAGCGTTGACCGCGACGTCCGCATCGAGAAGGAGCTTGGCCGCGTCCACGGTCTTTGCCCAGGTCCCTTGTCCGCCGGCGAGGCGGCGGTAATGGTCATGGACGTGCTCCGGCCCGTCGAGCGACAGGCCGACGAGAAACTGGTACTTCTTCAGGAACGCCGCCCAGGCTCCATCGAGCAAGAGTCCGTTTGTCTGCAGGCCGTTGCCGACGCTTTTGCCCTTGCCGTAGCGGACCTGAAGGTCGACGGCCTTCTGGAAGAACTCGAGCCCCATCAGCGTCGGCTCGCCGCCTTGCCACCCGATCGACACAGCCGGAATGGACTGGGCGAAGAGTTGTCTCATCGTTTCTTCGATCACCCCGTCGCTCATGCGGTGGGCGGCGATGCCGGGAAACAAGGCCTCTTTTTCGCGGTAGAAGCAATAGGCGCAGGCCATGTTGCAGTCCGGGCCGGCCGGCTTGATGAGGACGGAATGGAGGGCTTTTGTCCTGGGGATGCCCGGCTTTTTCATGGAAACGGCCGCTCCGCCGCGGCCGGGGATAAGTCTAGCAAGCCGCGGCGTGATTTGCAACGAAGAGAAAGGATTCTAGTCTGGTGTATCAGCCATGAATTCAGGATCTCTTCCATATTGTGTGGGTTCGAAGATGTGGGGGAGAATATCCGGAATCGGCCTCGCTCCCGACTCGGGTTCTTAACGCCGTTTCCTCCCCGTCCTTCTCGGCGGCGAAGTCTTGGGTCGACGCGGCGACAGGGTGGCCCCCGGCCCCCTGGGGAACCAGTCCCGTCGGTTCCCCCCTCGGCCAAGCCGAGGGGACCCCCCTCCGCTATGGGGGCCTTGGGGCCAACCCTGCCGTCGCATCCTTGATCCTCCGCCGAAAAAACCGAAAGGTAGCGGCGAGATCTCCTTATGGTCGCTTCAGCCGTTCCCGGATATTCTCCTATCTCAACCCATACAAATTGGAAGAGATCCTGAATTTATAATGTTGTCATTCCGGACTTGATCCGGAATACGAGCTTAAAAAGGCCTGGATTCCCACCTACGTGGGAACGACGTCTGGATCCCCGCCTGCGAGGGGATGACAAAAGGGAGGGCGGGAATGACGGGTACGGGGTTGGGAATGACGGTTTAAGGAATGATGGTTACGGGAATGACGGGGAAAAAGCGCCATGCCCTTGTCATCCCCGCGGTCCCTCTTGTCATCCCCGCGCAGGCGGGGATCCAGGTTACTGGCCGAACGGACTGGATTCCCGCTTCCCAATTTTGTGGGGACGAGTTTACCCCTGCGGAATCAGGGGTGGGAATGACAGTTCCAGGATTATTGTAAAGCCGTTATCAAGACGCGACATTAGACGCGTTTAGATCAGAGCGGAGCAGGTGTCGATCGATTTTCCGGCTTGGTTCCGACCGAGCTAAAAAACAGCTTGATTTTTGATCTGATATGTGATATATTACAGCCGAAATGACCGGGAATCTTATGTCCAAGGGAGTGATTTTCGATATCAAACGTTTCGCCGTTCATGACGGCCCGGGTATCCGCACGACCGTCTTTTTCAAAGGCTGCCCCCTCCATTGCCTCTGGTGCCATAATCCGGAGGGCATCGCCAAGAACCAGGAGCTGATGGTCCGCTCATCTCGATGCGCCCGCTGCTATTCATGCGTGGACGCCTGTCCGCGCGAGGCCATCTCCCGGAACAGCGGTCCGATCTCGGTCGACCGGGCCAAATGCGATCTCTGCGGCGAGTGCGTCAAGGTCTGCATGTATGAAGCGCTGGAAATGGCCGGCCGTGTCGTGAGCGTCATGGACGTCGTCCGGGAGATCGAACGCGACCGCATCTTCTTCGAACAATCGGGCGGGGGCGTGACGCTTTCCGGCGGCGAGCCCGCCAGCCAGCCCGATTTCTGTCAGAGCCTCCTGGCGGAGATGAACAAAAGATCGATCCACGCCGCCCTTGATACATCGGGTCTGTCCAAGTGGGACGCGCTTTGGAAATGCGCGAACCGCGCCGATCTTATCCTTTATGACCTGAAGTTCATGGACGAGAAAAAGCACCTGAAATACACCGGCGTTTCGAACGCGCCGGTCCTCGAAAACCTGAAAAAGCTGGCCGCCGCGAAAAAGGACATCGTCGCCCGGATCCCTCTCATGTCCGGCGTCAACGACGATGACGACAACATCCAAGGCACGATCGATTTTCTGCGACGGCTGGAAACCGTCGAGAAGGTGAGCCTGCTCCGCTATCATAAAGGGGGCCGGGAAAAGTATAAAAACCTCGACCGGGTTTCGTCGTTCCAAATCTACGAACCTCCCTCCGAGAAGCGGATGGAGGAGATCCGGCGGAAATTCACGGATGCCGGATTCCACGTCAGGATCGGAGGCTAAGCCATGAACGAACGGGTCAAAAAACTCCGCGAACAGAGCCTGAGCGCCGTCCCCTCGATCACCGATGAGCGGGCCAAGCTGATCACGGAATTTTTCAAAAGCCCCGAGGCCGGCCGGATGTCCTACGCCATGCAGCACGCCATGGCCTTCAAACACATCCTGGAGCACAAGGCCGTCTGCCTCAACGACGGCGAGCTGATCGTCGGCGAGCGCGGGCCCGTGCCCAAGGCCACGCCGACCTTTCCCGAGGTCACCTGCCACAGCGTCCAGGACCTGGAGATCCTCGATTCCCGCCCTAAGACCTGGTTCAAATCGGAGGTTGGCGTGCGTCGGACCTACAAGGACGAGATCATTCCCTTCTGGAGGGGCCGGTCGATGCGCGACCGGATGATGGCCGAACTGCCCCAGGAGTGGAAGGACGCTTACGAGGCCGGCATCTTCACCGAGTTCATGGAGCAGCGCGCCCCGGGCCACACCGTCCTCGACGACAAGATCTATAAGAAGGGTATGCTCGATTTCATCGCCGACATCGATGCGGCCGTGGCCAAGCTCGATTTCGTCAACGATCCCGAGGCCTTCGACAGACGCGAGGAGCTGCGGGCGATGCGCGTCGCGGCCGAGGCCCTGATCACCTACGCCCGGCGGCACGCCGAGAAAGCCCGCGAGCTGGCCAAGAAGGAAAAAAATAAACGGCGCAGGAAGGAGCTCGAGCGCATCGCCGAGGTCTGTTCTTGGGTCCCCGCGCACGCTCCGCGCGATTTTTGGGAGGCCCTCCAGAACTACTGGTTCGTTCACCTCGGGGTCATCATCGAATACAACACCTGGGACTCGTTCAACCCCGGACGGCTCGACCAGCACTTGTGGCCTTTCTACCAGAAGGGCTTGAAGACGAGCGAGCTGACAGAAGAGAGCGCCCGCGAGCTCCTCCAGTGCTTCTGGGTCAAGTTCAACAATCAACCGGCGCCTCCGAAAGTGGGCGTCACGGCCGAGGAGAGCGGGACCTATACCGATTTCGCCCTGATCAACGTCGGCGGCTTGAAGGCCGACGGCTCGGACGCGGTCAACGACCTGTCCTTCCTCCTCCTCGATGTCATCGAAGAGATGCGGATCCTTCAGCCGAGCTCCATGGTCCAGATCTCGAGCAAAGGACCGGACGCGTTCCTCTGGCGGGCGCTCAAGATCGTCAAGACCGGGTTCGGCCAGCCGTCGATCTTCAACACGGACGCGATCGTCAAAGAGATGGTCCGGCAGGGCAAGTCCCTCGAGGACGCCCGCAATGGCGGGGCGAGCGGCTGCGTCGAAACGGGCGCCTTCGGCAAGGAGAACTACACCCTGACCGGTTACTTCAACATGCCCAAGGTTCTCGAGATCACGCTCCACGACGGCCTCGATCCCCGGACCGGAAAACGGATCGGAATCAGGACGGGCAATCCGGCCAAGTGCAAAACCTTCGACGAGCTGTTCGCCGCGTTCAGGGCGCAGCTCAAACATTTCGTCGATATCAAGATCCTGGGCAACAACATCATCGAACGGCTCTACGCCACGTATCTGCCGGCGCCGTTCCTGTCCATTCTCATCAACGACTGCATCGCCAAGGGCAGGGACTACCACGCCGGCGGCGCGCGCTACAACACCAACTACATCCAGGGCGTCGGACTGGGCTCGATGACCGACATGCTGACCTCGGTCAAATACAACGTCTTCGACAAGAAGACCGTGACCATGAAAAAGCTCCTCGCCGCGCTGGACACGAATTTTAAGAACGAGGAGAATCTGCGGCGGCGGCTGTTGAACAAGACGCCGAAGTTCGGCAACGACGACGACTACGCCGACGACGTCATGAAGGCCGTGTTCGAGGCGTATTTCGAGGCGATCGACGGCCGGCCCAACACCAAGGGCGGCCGCTACCGGATCAACCTCCTCCCGACGACCGTCCATGTCTATTTCGGCAAGGTCACCGGCGCGATGCCGGATGGGAGACCCGGCGGAGAGCCTCTGTCGGAAGGCGTCTCCCCCGTGCAGGGAGCCGACCGCAAGGGTCCCACGGCGGTGCTCAAGTCCGCCGGCAAAATGGACCACATCCGGACGGGGGGAACGCTCCTCAACCAGAAGTTCACGCCCGCTCTGCTTGCCGACGAGGAAGGCATTCACAACCTCGGCCACCTCGTCCGGTCCTATTTCAAGATGGACGGCCACCACATCCAGTTCAACGTGGTCACGGCCGAGACCTTGCGCGAAGCGCAGAAGCATCCGGACAAGAACAGGGACCTGATCGTGCGGGTCGCCGGCTACAGCGATTACTTCGTGGACTGCAGCACGGAGCTTCAGAACGAGATCATCCGCCGGACGGAACATCAGGAATTTTAATAGTTGTCATTCCCGCGAATGCGGGAATCCAGACTGAATAAAGCCCCCCTTTTCCGTCATCCTGGGCGCAGCGAAAGATCCGACCCTCTTGGGTTGTCCTGAACGAAGTGAAGGATCTCCTTCGTCTTTCCGGAGTCTAAGGGGGCCCTCAAAGGACTCGATTTTTCTAAATCCCCCCTTTTCTAAAGGGGGGTCAGGGGGGATTAGCCTCGCTTCTTCGCTCCCATCGCCGGCCATCTCGACGCGTTTGTCCTCGCTTCCGACCTGAAAAATATGGTATCCTCTGGCCTCCAAGGGAAAACGCCATGTCCCATATCCAGCCTGAACCCGTTCTCAGCATCGTTCTAGGTTTGGTCGGCGTCGCTTTGATCGTCCTTGTCCTCCCGTTCCTGGTTAAAAAGATCGAGGAGAATCTCGAACCGTTCTTTTTAATCATGGGGATCGCCGCCGTGACCATTTCAGGGCTCTGGAGCGGGGAATTGATCGTCGAGGCGCTCAAGGCGCCGGTGATGATCGGCAAAATCCCGGTCGGCATCTTCCAGGTCGTCCTCGTCGTCGGTTTCCTGATCCATTATTTCAATGAGCCTTTCTGCAACGCGGTCCTCCACCTCGAGCACAAGCTGGGGCACCGGCTCTTTCTCTTCCTGCTCATCGTTTTCTTCGGCCTCCTTTCGAGCATCATTTCGGTCATTCTGACCGCCGTCCTCCTGGCCGAGATCGCCGCCGCCCTGCCCGTGGCCAAGAAGGTCAAGATCGAACTGATCGTGGTGTCCTGTTTCGCGGTGGGACTCGGCGCCGTCCTGACGCCGCTCGGCGAGCCCCTGTCCACCCTTCTCGTGGCCAAGCTGGACGGCCCGCCTTATAACGCCGGATTCGGTTTTCCGTTCAAGCACTTCGGGATATACATGATTCCCGGTGTCGTTGCCATTGCCTTCTTCGGGGCGTTCTGGCTCGGCCCGAGACTGAAAGCCCATAGAGAAGGTCACGTGGCCCACTCCAAGGAAACGGTCTGGGCCGTCATCCTCAGGGCGGCCAAGGTCTATCTTTTCGTCGCCGCCCTCGTCCTGCTCGGCGAAGGCTTTAAACCCTTGATCGTCTGGTATTTCCAGAAGATCCCCGGCGAAGCCCTCTACTGGTTCAATTCGATTTCGGCCGTCCTCGACAACGCCACGCTCACGGCCGTCGAGATCGGGCCGGCGCTCTCGCTCTCTCAAATCATCGGGATCATCATGGGCTTATCCATCGCCGGCGGGATGCTCATTCCGGGCAATATTCCCAACATCGTCGCCGCAGGCCGGCTCAAGATCGGCATGAAGGATTGGGCCAAGATCGGTCTGCCGATCGGATTTGTCATTATGACGATCTATTTCGTGATTTTATATATCCTCTGAGATCTTCTTTTTGACTTATTCCGGAACGCGGTGATAAGATCCGTCCCGCTCGCTGAGGGCGACTCCATGTCCCGAACGCTCATAACCTTTTTCCTGACCTATGTCATCACCCGGCTTTTCTTCTGGCTCAGCGGCTTCGATCCGTACCGGGCCATTCCGAACTGGCCCGGTTATCTGCTCGATCTGGGAATTTGGCTTCTGGTCGGCGTCAGCGTGAGCTGGGCGATCGGGGTTCTGGGGATTGGAAGGAAGGAGCGAAGATAATATTGGACGCTGACACATCCCCCGCGCGTGCTAGGTCAGGAATCCAGCCTTTTCCTTTTTAGCGATAGGGGATTGCTTGATCTCGGCAAACAGTGATCACTTGCGAACGATGTTGACGATCAGGAGAGGCGTCATCCTATAGTTCAAGAGCTCGAAATCGCCTCCCGCTGAGAATTTGACCCGCGCCTCTTGATAAATCTTTCCCTCACCTTTGTCTCCCTCGTTCAAGTCGATGGCAACAACGAGGAAGAGGCCGCGTTTGATCTGTTCTTCGCCGAAAATCATCAGACTTGAGGTCGGATCGGCCGACTGATTTTCCGCGACGAGGAAGATCCGTTTCCCTCCCTCCGTCTTTTTCTCGAACGCGAGGTTGAAGTCGATCCTGAGGCCGCTCGTCCTTAGGTACTGGAGCGCACCTGTCTTAAAGGCTTTGGCTTTAACGAAGAGCCGATTCGTTTCGCCCGCCGCCATGAGCGGTGCTAGCTCGGCGAGCTCCGCGTTTGTGCTCAAATGATCGATCGTGATCTGGACATCAATTACGCCCGGGCTGGCTGCTCCGCCCCCCAGGAACAACCGTCCCCGGTAGACTGCCTGTTCCGCCTTCTCATCTCCGGCCCCCGCGGCAAGGGGGGCGATCGCGGCCGCAAGGGCGAAAAAAACGGCTCCGAACCTTCGCATGTTTTTCTCCTTTTTCGAAGGAAAATAGCTCTTTTCGGCGGGCCGGACCTTGGAAACAATCGTAGATCGATATCCCTTATCAGCGTTAATACAAATATAAGCGGCGGTTCGGAGGAAGTCAAGGACAGCAGCAGGACCTGGCCGGATCGTCCGCCCGCCGTCGGTGAAGGCCGGTGCCTATTTCGAGACTCCCGCCTCCTTCTTCAAATACGGGACGCCCTCGGTCAGCCACTTCGGAGCCGGAGCGCCTTTCAAGTAGTGATCGAAGAACTCGAAGAAGCGGATCGTCAGATCTTTCCGGTTCGCCAGCCCGCGCAGCCCGTGCCCCTCGTTCGGATAGGCCAGCAGGACGGCCTTCTTGCCGTTGTAGCGCAGGGCGTTGTAGAAAGCGATGGCGTTGATGAAGCCGACCGTCGGATCGGCCGTGCCGTGCATGATGAGGAACGGCGCGGTCACCTTCGGGGCATGGGTAAGGGCCGACTCGAAATGGTATCGGTCGGGCTGATCCCAGGGAGAGAAGCCCCAACGGCCCTGATCGTAGAGGTAGTACTGGAACGCGGTCTCGCCGCTCCCCCCCTGATACTGATAGGCCCAGCCCCAGTTCATGTTGAAGTCGTTGTAGAGGTCGACGACGCCGGCCCCCATGCCGACGGCGGCGAACATCTTCGACATCGTCCCGATGAAGGCCGCGCCTTCGCCGCTGTAGCTGTGGCCGGAGACGCCGATCCGCTTGGGGTCGGCGTAGCCCATCTCGATGACTTTCCGAGTGGCTGCTTCGACGCACTCCAGCATGTCGGTGTGCGAGGAGCCGGTGCGGAAATGGATGTCCGGGAGCATGGACAGGTAGCCGTCGCTCACCGCCTGGACCGGCATCCGTCCCATGCTGGGAAGGTAGGCCGGGGCGCTGTAAATGTGCAT
>Ga0315288_10001376_pt1 | contig 31492 bp, 29 predicted proteins | sample YL17G11_20_MG_FD_203454 | JGI IMG/M metagenome (GOLD analysis project Ga0315288, IMG submission 203454) | Sediment microbial communities from Yellowstone Lake, YNP, Wyoming, USA - YL17G11_20 | ecosystem: Environmental > Aquatic > Freshwater > Lake > Sediment | place: USA: Wyoming | collected...
AACTGCAGCCATATCGCAATCCCCATCATTATCTAAATCAGCTAAAGAGATTGAATATGGGCAATACTGGTAAATTTCCTGCAGTAGTTGAAAAGTACCATCGCCATTATTCTCCAAGATATAGATAAGATTTGACTGACATGCGACTACTACGTCGGAATCTCCATCCCTATCCAAATCTGCAGAAGAAACACACCAGGGTAGGTAACCCACCTGGTAAACAACCTGAGGACCAAAAGTTCCATCTCCATTATTCATCAGGATAGAGATAATGCTGTCACCATAGTTTGTAACAACCAAATCGCAATGGCCATCTGTATCAAAGTCTGCAGCAAAAATAGAGAAAGGCTCATCTACAACCACATAATTACTGTCCTGTTGTCGAAACGTTCCATCACCCCAATTGCGTAGAATAGTGATTGTATTGCTACCCTCATTTGCTACTGCCAGGTCAATATCACCATCTCCATCAAAATCAGCCCCACAGACACAATGGGGATGATGACCCACAGGATAATTAACGGGAGGGGCGAAAGGTATGGTGTCTGGGCTTGGTTGGAATCTCCCGGCAAAAACCTTTGGTGAAGCTAAAAAGCACAATGCCAGAATAATGCCTAAAACATTCATTTTTTTGAACATTTCCTGCTCCTTTCTTTAGTTTTTAAGCTCCAGTGTGGACGTTAGAATTTTTATACATAGTAGACACAAGCCCATATTCGCTGTCGAATAAATGACAGCGCCGACGAAAAATAATAGCCCATGGTTGCCATTATCTTTTTATCTTATTTACAACAAAAAGTAGGAAATGAGATAAGTCAAGATATTTCTTGGAGAATATGAGAAAAATATTTCAAGAAGACAATATCTGAAGTTTTAGGAAATCCCCGTTGTTACGTTTATGATCCCCTCATTTTTTGGAAACGAATTCATTGTTCTCTATAAAGAATCTCCATTTCTTCACTTTTCCTTCCTTCACCCCGATTCGCGAAGAAGAAGCGGTTTTTGCTCCTGCTTCTCCCCTATCCTCAACATATATTGTATTAGTACACAAATCCGCTCCATTAAGATTTCTGTCGATTCCCAGAGCTTGGCATAGCTTTGCCGGACCGCTGGTGAGGTCTTCTAAGTTCTGGCATCTCCTTCTTTTTTTCATTATTTCTATCCCCTCTGTTGGTTGAAGCGCTCTAATCAACACTGCAGAGGGGTATCCTTTTTTCTCCGTGACTAAATTCAAACAATGATGCATTCCATAGGTGAGATAAACATAGGCATATCCGGGATCGCCGAACATGACTTGGTTTCGTGGAGTCATGCCTCGATAAGCATGGCTGGCAGGATCCTTGAATCCAATATATGCCTCTGTCTCCACGATCTGACCAGAAAGAAGATCACCGTCCTTTTGCATCACCAGATATTTTCCCAAAAGCTCTTTAGCCACTTGTAAAGTGGGACGATCATAGAATTGTCGATTTAGTTTTTTCGTCATTCTAAACTGCTAAAGGATGATACTAACAACACATCTTCTCCTGATACAGGTCTACCCCTCTCCCTAACCCTCTCCCACAAGGGGAGAGGGGACTTTAACTCCTCTCCCCTCCGGGGAGAGGATTAAGGTGAGGGGATTTTGTTTTCCTTGTTCCTTCTTCATTTTCTTTTCCCCCTCACTCCCGCCTTTGACGGGATTTTCAACCTTTATCCCTCTCCCCTGCGGGGAGAGGGAAATTCGTCATGGTTCGACAAGCTCACCACAAGTTAATCTTCGTCATTGGATTTTTTCTATCTTGCTTAAGACGAACGGATGTGTTTCTTTCTTTTTCAATTCTTTGACCGCCTCGATTCCTCTGGGATCGTTGATTTCTCTTAGGGCTTCCACTGCAAAAGCTCTAGTCGCCCAATCTTCGTCCTTTAATTTTTCAATGAGGGAGGGGACTGCCTGTTTATCTTTTAATTTACCTAACGACTCAATGGCTGAATGTAGGATCTGATCAGTAGAATTATTCAAAAGGGAAAGCAGTGGTTTGACCGCCGGCTCTCCTATCTCCACCAAAGAATTAGCTGAGCTCATCCGCACGCTGTAATGGGGATCGGATAAACTTAAAATCAGATAGGGAATTGCATGTGGGTCCTTCATCTTTCCTAAAGCCACAGCGGCACTTTTTCTGACCACCTCCACCGAGTCTTGCATACAGTAGCTTAGTTTCTCAAATGAAGTGCTGTCTTCTATTTTGCCTAACGACTCGCAGGAAAGACTCCTGATATTGTAGTCATTATTATTGAGAAGACCGATCAAAGGCGGCACAGCCTGATGGTCTTTGATTTCTCCTAAACATCTAATCGTGAGCTTGACTTCATCCTTGTTTTCACTATTTAATCGACCGATTAAAGGGACCACCGATGGTTTACCGATTTTTCCAAAGATACGAATAAGCGTCCACATATCTCTGGCGTCTTGAGTAGTTAATTTCTCCATAAGATAGGGGACGGCATTCTCTCCCATCGCCACCAGCGTGCTTTCTGCCGGCTGAGCCTGATCTCGATACTTTTCCAACCCTCCGTTTGACAATATGAAAAGGCTATCCACCTTTTCTTTAAGCTCATCTTTTACTTCGGAGCTTTCACAAAATCCATTTCTGGTTAAAAGAATGGTAAACAGACAGATGAGGAACAGCTTGAATCTTTTCACAGTTTAAACCTTTCTTATTTAATTTTTCTTAGCTTGCTGGTCATCTTTATGACCAACAGCCAAAATGTCTATTGGTGAAAAACACCAACGGACAGCAGGGAATTCATCATGTTAGGGTGGGGGTTGAACCCCCACCCTTATCGCGGACAGGGGTGCAACCTCTGTCCGAACACTGAGAGCTCACCCAGCCTGTCTCACTTATCTATCCCCACTCCCCATTTTGACGGTGTGGTCCACCAGGTGCTATCTTTCCCGTTTCCGTTATAACGGTCTTTGCCTGATAGGTCCAGAAGAATTCCAACCGAGCCATAATCTCTTCTCGGATCGCCAAATCCCTGAGTGTTGTTGTTTCGTCCTACGTAATAACCATCGTCGCCTGCTTGGTCTAACAAGATTCCAATTCCGTTGGCACTTCCTGCACCCTGAGAAAGATCATAGCTAACATAACTGTCATTACCGGATCTGTCCAACAACAATCCCAACGCTAAGTCGTGTCCACATCCTTGAGAGACACCGTGAGAGATATAAACGTCATCTCCGGATTTTTCTTCGAGTATTCCCAGGGTCATGTGAGTCCCGGCCCCTTGTGCATATTGAAATGAAATATATCTGTCGTTACCCTCATCATCCATTAAAGTTCCCAAACTCCACCAATAGCTTGATCCCTGACCGAATATGTCTGAGGTATACACGTCATTACCGGAAAGATCAAATAAGATTCCGATTCCACCGGACATGATCGGTCTTAACCCGTAGGCGAAACCTTGCGACAGGCTGATATAGTGATCTTTGTAACGCAGAATGTCTTTATATTTACCACCGGCAAAGTAGTTATCGTTTCCTGACGAGTCTATCAAAGCGCCAAGTCCGGACACGAATCCAAAACCCTGAGCATATAAAGCGGCGGAATATTGATCGCTTCCGGACATATCTATCAAACCGCCCATACCAAAGCTTCCCGCACCCATAGTGAACGTATCTCCGAAATATTTATCATCCCCCTGTTCGTCTATCAACAGACCTATACCAAAAATTCCGGAGCCAAGTGAAAAATTCTTAGTCAAATATGTATCATCCCCAGAAAGATCAACCAATATCCCAGACCCAAAAAAGCCCGACCCATAAGTAAAATCACTTTCGGAACGATAGATGTCATTGCCCCCCAGATCAATTATGACAGAGGAATAAAACTCCTCTGCTGGATCTGCAGAAAGGTTATATTCATCATCTCCCCCTAAATCGATTATGATGGCAGGCGATCCACGATACTTAGACGATCCGTAACCACCAATGATGATCTCTCCTATTGAAGTCTGCAATCTGAAAATCAAATCGTTCTCTTTATCTATCTGGTCTTTTACCAAAGGCTCTAACTTAGGTCTTGTTCTCGAGTATTCCTGCAATATGGCAAGACCATTCTGAATATCTTGAGCTAACCTACCCCCTGCTCTGAACAGCTTGCCCGCATCAACCTTGGCAAGATACGGAATCATTCTCTTAGTTAATTTTTCTTCATAATCAGATTGTGCATCCAGCTCTTCCGGGGTTTTGAATTCATCCTTTACGTCCTCCAATAATATGATTGGAAAACTATCCCTTAAACAGGCTCTCTCGTCTGATTTGAGACCAACAAAAGCCTCTTGAGTTATTGAATTGGTAGTTTCTATCCCGGTGAAGAGAAAAGAAAGTGCATTTATCATAGGTGGGGGAAGTTTTTTTACAGATCGACCATATCTTTGATCAAAGTAATTATTTATCCAAGGAAATTTTGACGGTCCGGATTTAACCCCACCCCAAAAAGCTGTCTTTTTTTTGGGCTTCAGATATTTTAGCGAAGTGAAAGGCAAAGAAAACCTTCTCTCTTGGGGCGTAGCTTTAATCCAATCAGACCTTAATTCAGAGTTGAAGGAAACAACGTCCAAAGGATGGCGCATCAGTTTATCGATCAACTCCAGCCTGAAGGAATCAACGTCAACGTAATCGTCTCTGAATGTCAAATCCGGCGGGGTCATCTTAATACATCTTAAAGCGTCTGCTAAGACCTCATCCATCTGTAACGCGGGCGGAGTTAGAGAATCCGGTTGTTCTTCTGCGAGAACCAAAGAATCAAATGTCACAATAAGAAATAAACCGAAGACGATGATAAATGCTTTTTTCATTTTTCTCTTTCCGCATCGGTCTCGGGTTGACTCTTTTTCTTTTTGGTAACCTTCAACACCACTATGCTAACCTCATACAGAAAGTATAACGGCCCTGCCAGCAAAAGCTGGGTGAATGCATCCGGCGTAGGAGTGATAATCGCTGCCACCATCAAAATAACCACGACTGCGTATTTTCGACCCTTAATAAGGGTCTGGGCGTTTATTATTCCTATCTTCCCCAGAAAAAAGGATATGACCGGAAGCTCGAAAACCGCCCCGAACGCTAAAGTCATGTAACCGACGAAGCTTATGTAATCTTTGATCTGAATCATGGGCTTTAGCTTTTCCGTCCCGAAGCTCATAAGAAATTTAATGCTGATTGGTAACACTAAAAGGAAACAGAATGCCGCTCCTACCAAAAAAAAGAAAGTGGAGGAAATCACCACCGGAATTATTATCTTAAGCTCTTTGGCGAAAAGTCCCGGTGCAACGAATTTCCAAAGATGATAGAATATCACCGGCACGCTGATGATTATTCCTACAATCAGGGAGATCTTTATGCGGGTGGAGAAAGCTTCTGTAGGTGACAGGAAGTAAACTAATTGACCTTCGGGCAGAGGGCGAGTGACAAAGTTGAGCAATCGTTCGGAAAAAAGATAGGCTACAATGGAGAAGAGGAGAACGGATGCTAAGATTTTAATTATCCTTCCCCTCAACTCCTCCAGATGATCTAAAAAAGACATTTCACGTATTTCTTTACCCATTTTGTTGTTCGATAACTTGTATTGAGCACCTCTCCCCTTGGGTTCCCCCTCTCCATTTCATGTTGAAAATCCCGCCACAGGCGGGAGAGAGGGGGACAAGGGGTGAGGTCTCAGTATAACTGATTTTTATCAGATTTATTTCAAAAGTCCTTTTAGCTCGTCCATGAATTCACTTACGTCTTTAAACTTGTGATACACGGAGGCAAATCTCACATAAGCCACTTCATCTAAATCTTTCAGCGTTCTCATCACCTCTTCCCCCACTTCCTTGCTGGTGATCTCCGACTTGGAGAGATTTTGAAGCTTTTCCTCTATCTCATCCACAATGGCGACAATCTGTTTGGAGCTGATGGGACGCTTCTTGCAAGCCAGCTCAATTCCTCTTTGAAGTTTCTGCCGATCGAACGGCTCCCTTCTCCCATCGTTCTTAATAATGGTCAAGGAGACTTCTTCCACATATTCGTATGTGGTGAAACGTTTCTTGCAGGATTTGCATTCCCTTCTCCTTCGGATTGATCTACCTTCCAGCGAGGTGCGGGAATCCACCACTCCATCTTTATCATGTCCACAAAACGGGCATTTCATGTTATAGTCCTAAGTATTCAGTTTTTAACTACCAATTGAAAAAACGATTTATGTTATGAAGTCTCTTCTTAATACAGACGTGATAAATAAGTTTACCTACCCCTCACCCTAACCCTCTCCCGCAAGGGGAGAGGGGACTTCATAAATCCCCCCTCCCTCGATGGGAGGGGGTAAGGGGGAGGGTGACTAATGTCAAATTATTAAGTTCGTTTGCTATAGTTGCTCCTTCTTGATCGAACCTTTTTGTTTATCTTCATAAACCTGTATCTTCACCTTTGCCTCTTTCAACATCTGTCGGGACATCCGATCCGGATAACTATCTTTGATTACTATCTTTTGTATTCCGGCATTGATGATCAATTTAGTGCAGAGAATACATGGCTGGGTGGTGGAATACAAGATGCCGTCTTTGATGCTCACCCCGAACAAAGCGGCTTGAACGATGGCATTTTGTTCTGCATGAGTAGCTCGACACAGCTCGTGCCTTTCTCCGGATGGGATTTTAAGCTTCTCCCTTAAGCAACCGATGTCCAGGCAATGTTTGAGTCCGGATGGAGCGCCATTATAACCCGTAGCCAGAATTTTCTTATCCTTAACGATCACCGCCCCCACCTGCCTTCTCAAGCAGGTGGAGCGGGTGGAGGCCAATTCGGTTATGCGCATGAAATACTCGTCCCAGGAAGGACGAACACTTGATGCACTCAGTTTCCTCCCTGTAGTCTTCTTGTTTTCTCCCAAAGGCGTCCGTTTTGGTTTCATTTGAAAGTTATTCTCACCTGAGTGCCGATTTTCCCTTTCAACATCATCTGGGCACTTCCTTGATTTTTCGCAATCTCCAGAAATCCCGAACTTCCAAGCACCACGCCCAATTCTTTTCTCTGAATATCAAAATATGACTGTGCAATTCGTTTTATTCTATTCTTCCCTACCACAATTTGAGCAATGTTTTTATTATCTAAAACTTCTGCCGCCACATTGGTGATAAGATTTCCAAAGCTATCTATATGAATAATCTCGCCGACGATGGATTTCTTTGTCAAGCTCGGTTGTGGAAAAAGCAGTTTCATACATTCTTTTGCACTGGTGCCAAACTCTCTTACGTCTACACCCAAAGAAAGATAAGCCGCAACCGGGGCAAAGATATCCCTGGCGTGAAAGGTGCTGGAAAGCTCCGCTAAAAAATATTTTTTATTGGAAAGGACGATTATTTCATTTATCCTTTCATTTTCGAATACAAAATTGAACACTCCATTATCCGGACCCACAAAGAAGAAGTCTTCCGATTTTATCAAAAGAGCTTGACGCTCGCTTCCCACTCCCGGATCGACCACCACCAGATGAATGCTTCCTTTAGGGAAATATCTGTAGAAATTGTTCAGGGCAAACGCCGCACCCAGAATATCAAACGGTTCTATCGCGTGAGTTATGTCAATTAACTCCGCTTCGGGATTAATCTTTTTGATCACCCCTTTGACTGCTCCCACATATCCGTCTTTCGTGCCAAAATCAGTGGTGAGTGTGATGATTGGTCTTTTCATCTGATGCATCCAAACATTCTCTACACAAGGATTCGAGGGTTTGAGTGAAACTATTTCTTAATCCCCTGTATAGAATTCTTCATGATTTGTCATAAATCGAGCTAATGGAAATTGTTCATCTTTAATCAACCACCCCTTTGTCCCCTCCTTGTTTAAGGAGGGGACCTTAGGGGTGGTCAAAATTAGCTTTCTAATAGGAACCGCAACTCGTCAAAACGTCATTTCAAACGAAATATGTTATTATAATCTAACCACTGCCAGAACATGCACAATATTAAAGGAATAAGGGAAAATGGCAAGAGATTTTTGAATCTTCCTCAAAATACCTTTTATGCTTGACTTATTTATAAATTTTGAGTAAGATTGAAAAGGATGATTCCTGTTGTAAGAAAACCTGATAGATTAAGCCGGAGGGTTCTTGTGCTACCTAATATTATCATTGAGTTAAGGCATAAGAAGGATGACATTTATGAAAGTCGTATTCTAAGTCCACTTAAAGAGGAGATACTGCAATGTGAATTTTCATTCAAAGAAGATGATTCTTATTATGTGAGTGGGACTAAGTATTTGGAGGACGATGGAAAACGTGCAGACCGGGATATCGAGTCTGGATTTATACAACGGATGGGCAAACACTTCTATGATCTTATCACTGATAAAAAAGATAAGTTCAAAGAATACCTCCGACTAAATCCGGAGCTGAAACGTGGTTTTTGTCTTACTTTGGAATTAGATGTTAAAATCGTCAAGGAAAAACTGCAAGTCGAAGTGTCTCGCTATGTGAAAGATCCTCTGCATAGAAAACTTCTCGAGGCATTCCTTGAGCGGCAAAAGGCAAATCCAGACGGTATTGAGCGATTAAGTAAAGGGGCGGATTTATTATGGCAGATACCCTGGGAATATCTGCATGATGGTGACGATTTTCTGGCACTATCCGGCAAAGCATATCTTGTTCGAAAGCCAATTGGTTTAGGCGAAATTCCTGCCATTCAAAGCCCGCAACCTTTACGTCTTCTGGTGGTGGTTTCCAGCCCCATCGGACTAACAGAATTGAACAGCGAAAAAGAGATTGGTATAATCCAGGAGGTGCTCGATCCGGCAAGACTAAACGGCTATCTGGAGATTGACTATTTAGAGATACCCACCTTAAGCAATCTGCGCAGTAAGATCAAACACTTTCAACCCCATATACTCCATTATACCGGGCACGGTGGGAAAATCCCAATTAGCAATGAGACCTATTTAGCCGGTGAGGATGACGATGGTGAACAAAAGCCTATCTTTGGTGATGACCTGAGTCGTATTGCCGCAGATAGTCAGAGCTTACAGCTGGTCGTCCTTTCCGGCTGTATGACCGCCCAAACCCACAATCAAGATGCATTAAGAGGTGTGGGCACCTCCCTTTTGAGAGGCAATCTCCCCGCAGTCCTGGCTATGCAGTATTCCATCCGGGATGACTCCGGAATAGAATTTGCCAGAAAATTTTATGAGGAATTGGGCAAAGGCTCAACCGTGCTTGAAGCAGTGAATGAAGCTCGACTTTCACTATATGCGTTACGCGGTAAAGATAGAGCGGATTGGGGTCTTCCCGCGCTTTATCTCCGTACACCGGAAATTCGTCTGATTGATACCAACATTCCCCCTAAACCAAGAGCAACTAAACCAGAGCAGACAAATATCGGAGGATTACCCATTGTTCAAGGATTTATCGGCAGGAAAAAGCAGATCAGAGACATACGACAGGCGATTAATAACAAAGACATACCGGCAGTTTATATTTATGGATTAGGTGGTGTGGGCAAAACTGCGTTGGCGTCTAAGATTATCGAAAAGGCGCAATTGGATAAATCAATTGAAGCTTACCTGGTCATAAGATGTGATAAGATAGAGCCTACCTTCGCCAATGTAATAGAGAAATTGGCTAACTTCATCAGCTTTCAGGGGAAAGAAGGACATGCGCATGCAGGACAAATCCTGAAAGATAGCCGTATCCCCATTGATGAACGAGTGTCGTTGCTAAACAATGCAATTAAAGAACACCGATATTTATTCATATTTGATAACTTTGAATCTCTATTTGTCAAACATGCTCCGGTTGGTGAATTAAAAGACGAGGAGTTGACCAAGTTCTTTTCAAGTCTATTTGACCATAACTGGCATTCGACATTTCTCTTTACCTGCCGTTATCAGTGGTATCTCCTCACTGAAACAAAAGAAGGAGGCAATCGCCTGACATGCGGCCTACCATTGGAAAATCTTTTGACAATTCACCTGCCCGGACTGACTGCATACCAAACCGTTCAACACATGAATAATTTAGCCGGTCCTTTGAGTAAATTGGAATATAAAAAACAATTGGAGCTGCTTCCTGTAGTGAAGGGACATCCCAAGACAATTGAATTCCTAGATTCCTATTTGAAGAAGTATCCCGTCTCTCAGGTGCTTGAGGTCAAAGACCTGCGTGACAAGGCAATAGAGGATGTGGGCAAATATTTTATGGATAGCTTGTGGCAGGATTTGAATAAAGATGAGCAAGAGGCGCTTGCAATATTAGCCGTATTCCGCACCCCTTTAAAATTACAGGATATTCATAAACTTATTACTAAAAAAGACGCACTCAATAAACTGATGGGATACTCTTTGGTCCAGCTTGAAGGAGAAGGTAAGGATTTTGTCGTGCATCCGGTGGTAAGTGAATATGTGCTGAATAAGATAGGCAAGGAAGAATGCAAGAGACTGCACAAAAAAGCCTCAGAGTTTTACATTCATCAGCATGATTATTTGTTGAAACAAGTGTCAAAGGATAAAAAAGCTGAACCTTTAAAGGTGCTATGTGCTGTGATGGAGATGTTGGCTCGACGAGGGATGCGAGAACAGGCAGAGGCAATGACCTCATCTCTGCTTGAGATTCACCATCACCTATTTGAAGCCGAAGAATACGAACAGGCACATAATATTGTCAATACGATTTACGATTTTTTGGATATGCAGGGACTTCGAGAATTGGCAAAGGAACTGCTTAAGAAAAGTATTGATTCTCGTGAAGGATTTGGCAAATATGTCGCTATGGGCAATTTAGCCTCCTTGCTCATTGAAGAAGGCAAACGGCAGGAGGCACTTGATACATATCAGGAGTGTCTTGAATTCTTCAAGAAGATAGATGCTAAATCCCAGATGGCAGATGTAATCAGCCAGCAGGCACAGATTCATCAAGAGTGGGGCGAATACGAGAAGGCGTTAAAGCTCGAGGAACAAGCGCTTGCTTTGGATAAAGAGAGAGATGACAAAGAAAGTATTGTGGTTGGCTACTACCGCATCGCACAATTGCTATACTGTATGGAAAGGTATGAAGAGGCAATGCAGCATTTAGAGAAAGGATTGCAGATGGAGCGGGACTTGAAGCACCCTGAAGGTGAAGCTAAATATCTTCACCAACTTGGCTTGACCTTGAATAACCTAAATCGTCCCAAAGAAGCTTTAGAACATTTCAACCAAAGCCTCGCTATCAATGAACAAATTGGCGATAAATCAGGTCAGGCAGGTTCTCTTTATGAGATAGGCAAGCTACTGAGGCGTGCAGGGCAATTCAAAGAAGCATTGGACTGTTATCAGCGGGCATTAAATGTTGCTAGAGAGCTTGGCTACCCAGACAAAGTGGCTATCTCACTTGAGGCAATTGGTTTCACATTTGAAAAGCAGGGGCATTATCAAGAGGCATTAATCAAGTATCAGGAGGCATTGCAGTTATTTCAGCAGTATAGCAGTCCACAAAATATTGCTCATATCGAGCGAGACATCGCCCGGGTAAAGAAGCTGATGGGGCAATAAAAAGCCCAGCCCGCTGGAGCTTCGGCACTAGCATTTGTCAAAGCAATGACGTTAGTAGCATCAGTATTCATCAATGTCGATGCATCTAGAGAAATTAATGATCCCTATCCTTGACTATGGAGAGGAAAGATGTGGAGGTTTATGAGCGGGATATCGCACAGGCGAGAGACAAATTAACTTCTGCCTGTTAACCTCGGAGGCAATTATGGCTATTGACGATTCAAATAATCGCGAAGCTTTCCGCAAATTAGTTGATTGCTTGGCAACGAACCGTGCAATTGCCTTCATCGGAGCCGGATACTCAGCACGTGCCCTAACACAAGATGGAAAGCCAGCTTATCCAACATGGAATGGCTTGCTAAACTTAATGCATGAACGTGTTGAGCGACTACAGCCTGGAGCCGCAAAGGGGCTTGATACAGTGCATGATCCTCTCTGGCGAGCAGAGGAGTATCGGAGATTGTTAGGGGAAGAATACGCTACATTTATTCGGGAAACATTCGGACTAAAAAATCCCCAACTTTCCGACTTCCACAAGACTATGGTATTAGTACCATTTCGTCACTTTCTCACAACCAACTATGACCTCTTACTTGAAGAGGTGTTTCAACACGTTCTATTAACCCAGCACAGAAATGGCAATTTATCCGAAGCAGAGTCGTGCTATAGCCAAATCATTGAACGCTCGATTACTTGGTGTGACAGGGCCAATCTAGCAAATTTCTTTCGCCATATTGATGATCCGATGTACCCCAGTCGGATCATTCATGTTCATGGCCGCTATGATCAACCAGAGTCAATCGTGTTGACAGAACGAGACTATGCCAGTCGATATATTGAAGGTACAAAGACTCACCAAATGTTGTGGACACTTGGGGTCACCCATCCGTTCATATTTATTGGGTTTTCAGCTAGTGATTTCGATGTTATGGCTTTCTTTCGTGCTGTAAGAACAATTCTAGGTCCTGAGGGACCAGAACATTTCATACTATATAGCCTGCCTCCAGAGCAAGATGGAGCAGCCTGGCGTAGGATGCTACGCGGCAAATTTGGTATGAATCCCGTCTACTATGAAACTCCTCAAATCAGCGGTTATTCAGATCATAGCGCAGTTGAAACACTTGTTTCTGAGATCTATCAATCCTATATAAATAGACAAAAAAGCAGTAATGTAATGCTATCTTCGTATCAACGAGAATTAAAAATCGCTCGAATAAAGAAGCTGATGCAAGAAAAGAAAAAGGGAAAACCGTAGGGACAGCCCTTGCTTCGCACTGAGTGCGCTCAGCACGAAGTGTGGCTATCCGCTATGAAGTTAGGACAGGGACAAGCCCTGTCCCTACGAAGTCAAATCCCTCAATAACGGTTTTTTTTTCAACAGACCCTAAAGGTCGCGGCAATGACCGCATCATAAATCCAGCAAGTTCAATCCCGTGTCTGAATCGGGTTTTCTTTCGATTTTGCTCTCTGAGGGAATAACGAAAAACTCTCCGGTGGCGGAAATGATGGCAGAAAAGAGATGACCAGTGACAGCTTTGAAATCTGTTCCTGCGGCGGTGACATGCGCATGAACGAAAGGCTTTCCTTCTAAGAAGGATATGGAGCCGGTGAGATTGCCGAACTCCAAGTCTTCCGGGAAAAATTTCTTTATATATTCTTTTTTGGGAGAGTCGAAATAACCCAAAGTCAAATCTTTGAATGCACCCAGACCAAAAACAAAACCACCCATAATTTTCTGCTCTGCGACAAAAGAAGATAAAGTGGTAACTACTTCTTCTCCTTTTATCAGTCTAATCAGGAAGCCATTTGCAATTTTTCTGAATTGCATTATATAATTCCTCCATGTTGGGGCAGGGGTTTAACCCCTGCCCCAACTGAGAGACTCCTTTTGGTCTGCCTGATGGTCATCAACTAATTATTGTAGCGTCGCAACTCCGTGTGCGACGCTGTTTCGTCCGAGACAAGCTCGGACGCTACAATAAACACCTTTCTAAAAACAACATGTCGTTCTTATTAAATTTATCAGGTTAAATAGTGGATGACCTTAAGGCAGACACTCCAAGTGATTCCCCCCTCACCCCAACCCTCTCCCCGGAGGGGAGAGGGAGTTTCTTTACTCCTCCTCTCTGGGGAGAGGAAATTTGATGGACTATGACGTTTCTTTTTTTATCCAATCCAGATATTTTTCAAATCCGGCTAAAATGGGCAATGCTATTATTTCCGGCACCTCATAACTGTGAAGCTCCAGCACTCTCTTTTTCAAGCTTTCAAAAAGCCTATCCTTGGTCTTGGCGATGAGGAGAATTTCCTCTTCTGAGGAAATCTGTCCTTTCCAACGAAACAGAGACTTCACACCCCCGATCATATTCACGCATGCCGCCAGTTTCTCTTTGACCAAAGCTTCGGCAATCTTTTCCCCCTCCTTCTCCGATGAAACAGTGATGAAAACCAGTATGTAATCTGTCATCGCTTGATCTTCCTCTTAAGCACTTGCTCAATTCGATCCACCTTCCCGGTCAATCTGTTCTTGGCTTTCTTTCGATCGTCGATGGTTATCACCATATATGCCCGATTGCTCTCCTTCATCAAGGTGTCGTGACATTTTTTAATTACTGTGAATACCTGATTCCAATTTCCTTCCATCACCGTGCTCATAGCGGAGGTGCGATACGGCAATTTACTCTTATCTACAATGTCAACCATCTTGGCTACATATTTACCTACCGATTCTCCTTTATCTATGGGAAAAATACTGAGGGAAGCTAACATCTTATTCTCCTTTCATTGAATGGAGAAGGTGAACCATTTTCCTACCCCCGCAAGCTGAAGCCTGCGACTACCCACCCCTTTCCCCTTCACTCGAGAAGAAACTTTATTCGATTTTCAGTTCCTTTTTTATCTCTCTAACCGCTTCCACCATCACCTTAAGCTTGGCTTCTGCTTCTTCAGGAGTTCGGGTCTTTAGACCGCAATCCGGGTCGATGTAAACTTTCTCCATTGGGAAAACCTTCAAAGCCTTCTTTATGTTTTCCTTCACCTGCTCTTTTTTCTCAATAATATGACTATGTGAATCCAAAACTCCAACCGCAATCTCCTTAGTGAATTTAGGATGTTTGAATATCTCCAGATTGGCAAAATTGCTATTGGTAAATTCCAAATCCAGCTGATCTACTGCCAAATCGAGAATTCGAGGATAGAATATCTTAAAATCTCCATAACATATATGTGAAATGGTCTTTGCCTTTATCCCGTCGGTGACTATCTTCATCGCTTCGATAGCTAACTCAATTTCATCCGGCCGGGTGGAGATAGCCGGCTCGTCAATCTGAATATATCTGGCGCCGGCTTTTTCTAAATCCACCACCTCCTTGTGGACCTGGTGTGCTAATGCTAATACCAGCGCTCTTCGATCGGGGTAATACTCATTGAATGACCAATCACACATGGTATAAGGTCCGGTTAGCATACCTTTAATCGGTTTTTCAGTCAAGCTCTGAGCATATTTGAACATATCAACTGTGATGGGCTTTTCCTTTATTATCTCACCTTTGACCACCGGTTTTCGATAGTATCTATTTCCATAGGACCGCACCAAGCCGCTTATTCCAAAGCCTTTCATCCTTTCTGCAAAGTAGGTCACCATATCACCACGCTCCATCTCACCATGCACCAGAATATCCAGTCCAATTCTCTCTTGAAGACGAATGCATTCTTCAGTTGCTTTTTTCTCCAGCTTAGATAGTTCTTCTTCCGAGAGTTTACCAGAAGCAAAGTCATTCCTGGCTTTGACTAAATAAGCTGGTTTGGGAAAACTTCCTACTGTGGTGGTTAGTAACATATGTTTCGAGTTTTGAGTATAGAGTTTTGAGGTTTATGTAGTTCCCAGCCTCTTTTGTTCGTCACGGACGCCCTCGTCCGTGACGTTTTGTGGTAACGGATTCACCGTGAACGGACAGGGTGTCCATTACCAACTACTGATTTATTCTTTATGCGAATCTGCCCCCTCACCCTTTATCCCTCTCCCCAAGGGGAGAGGGAATTTTTCTCAACCTTTCCACCTCAAATTCAGATCCCGTGCTGCTTTTGCTTCATCCAGTCTGCTGACCGGGGTGTCATGCGGAGCGGATGTAACCATCTCTGGATTTGCTTCTACCTCTTGGGCAATCTTAATCATAGCGGAAATGAATTCGTCCAAGCTTTCCTTGCTTTCTGTCTCGGTTGGCTCGATCATTAAAGCTTCTTGGACGATCAATGGAAAATATACCGTCGGCGCATGCAGACCGAAATCCAAAAGCCTTTTGGCGATATCCAGAGTCTTGACTCCTTTTTCCTTTTGTCTTACCCCGGACAAAACAAACTCATGTTGACAAATGCTATCGTAAGGAAGTTGATAATATTCTCTCAAACTTTCTTTCAAGTAATTGGCGTTAATAATCGCATTCTCACTGACTTCTTTTAGTCCCTTTGCCCCATTCTGACGGATGTAAATATATGCCTTGACCATCACTCCAAAGTTTCCATAAAAACTGTGCATTCTTCCAATGGAGAAAGGACGTTTGTAATCCAGATAGTATTCATCACCACCTTTTTTATCTGTCCTCTGAGCGATCATCGGAACGGGCAGGAATGGTGCTAAGCTGGCTTTCACTCCCACTGGTCCCGAGCCGGGACCTCCTCCACCATGAGGTGTGGAGAAAGTTTTGTGCAAATTAAAATGCACCACGTCGAATCCCATGTCTCCCGGTCTGGCTATTCCCATTAGGGCATTAAGATTTGCGCCATCCATATATAGTAATGCTCCCGCATCATGCACCACTTTAGAAATCTCCAGAATCTCTGTCTCGAATAATCCCAAAGTGTTGGGATTAGTTATCATCAAAGCCGCTACGTCCTCACCCATCGTTTTCTTTAGCTCTTCAATGTCTATCAGACCTTTGGAGTTGGACTTGATCTGCACGGTGGAGAAACCGGCGGTAATCACTGAGGCAGGATTAGTGCCGTGTGCGGAATCGGGGATTATCACCTTGGACCGGGGACTTTTGTTTTTCCTGTGATAAGCATGGATCATCAAAAGACTGGTTAGCTCTCCATGAGCGCCTGCGGCTGGTTGTAAAGTGATTTCGTCCATGCCGGAGATTTCCTCCAGATATTTACCCAGCTCATACATCAGTTTAAGCGCACCCGGTATGGTGTCCTCTGGTTGAAGTGGATGTAAATGAGCTAATCCGGAAAGACGTGATAAGGTTTCATTTATCTTAGGATTGTATTTCATGGTGCAAGAGCCGAGAGGATAAAATCCCTTATCTACATGATGGTTCATTATGGAGAGCCGAATGAAGTGTCTTGCAACATCGACCTCACTCACTTCGGGAAGTGAAGATACATCTTTTCTTAATAAGTCTTCAGGAATTAGCTCTTTGGTCTTCCTTTCTGGAATGTCCAGTAAAGGAAGAGAAAAACCTTCTCTTCCAGAGGAAGATAATTCAAATATCAATTTTTCGCTCATCTATTCTATACTCCCTTGCTTCATTAAAGTAAGATTATGTCTTAATTTTGAAATATCATGTTTTGGCTTGATGAGGTTCCGCTAACGGTTCGACTATGCTTCCTTCGACTTAGCTCAGGGAGGGTGAGCAAAGTCGAACCCTCACCGTCCTGAACATTTCGAAGGAAGCGGAACACTCCAGTATAAGTGCTCTAATGTTTTGTCTTTTTTATATGTTTTATCCGTTTAATCCGTTTTATCCGTTGACGGTTTCAGCTCCTTTATCTTATCCTGGACCCATTCCGTATCCGGCGAATCCGGATGAGAAGTTAAGAATTTCTGATAAAGCTCTAAAGCTTGAGTGGTGTCTCCGGATTTGGCGTAACAGTAAGGAATATACAATTCTGCATCAGCCGCCATCTCGCTTTTAGGAAACTTTTGCATGAAATATTTAAAAGCATCCAAAGCCTTCAGATAATCTTTTTTTCTCAGCTCCAGCGAGGCCAAGCTATAAAGCGCATCGTCGGATTTGCCCTTCTGGTCTTCAGGATCCAGCTCCACGATTTTACTATAGTATAAGCTTGCACTATCGTATGCCCTTCGACCCTCATATTTATCCGCTAGACGGAAAGCCAGCTCCACATCCTGGGGGTTAGCTTCGAATTTTTTCTTAACGTCATCCAGCGTATTTATACCCAGTAAGTAGTCTTCAATGATGGTTACGAACGTGTCCGCCATTACGTATCCGTATATCCGATCAATTTCTTCTCCCGAGCTATTCATGAGTATCACTGTAGGGAAACCGGCGATGTTATATCTATGGCTAATAACGGTATCTTTTTTGGCTTCTGTTTTTACAAAAATTATATCTTTTGACAAGTTGATCACGTTTTGAGCGGTAAAGGTTGAATCCTCCAACCTCTTACACCACTTTCACCCATCCGACCAGAAGTCGGCAATTATGGGCTTATCTTTTTCCGATGCAATCTTAAGGGCGTCCTCCAGTGAGACAGCCCACTCTATTTTGTTCGGAGCTTTCTTGGCACAGAAACTTAGAATTATCAGTCCCAAAAGTAAAATCATGCCCGCACGAATTGTAGTTTTCATTTCACCCTCCACATTTTGGATTTATGTTTTCTGCCAACTATTCGAGGTCGCTTACGGTCTGTTCCTTAATGGCTAAGCTCTCTTCGTATTTATCCGCAGGAACATATATTTTGTATCCCCCTTTTTTCTTTTTGACATATCCCAAGCCCTCTTCTAAGAAACTTCCCGTTGACTGCATATGACAGGGTATGTTGCTGTTTTCCAAAGTCTCTTTGAGAAACTCGGCATAAACTCGATTTCGGGTGGTATACAAGAGGATCAAATCCTCCGCTTGTTCCTCATCGTCCGACTCTTCCAAATCAGCATCTTCCGGAAGCTCTTCTATCAGATCGACCTCGCAATCCGGACATCTTTTTGTCCCCGGGCTATATTCTGACTTGCATAAAGGACAGAAAGGCATAAGACTTCCTCTAATTCATTAAAGGGTTCGAGGATTCAAGGATTTATCGGGTGGGGGTTCAACCCCCACCCGAACCAGTTATCATCCTTTAGATCGGGAGGGGGTTAATCCCCCTCCCGAACAGGCATCTTCTCTAAACAGGAAGTTGAACAGGTATACTATAGCAAACGTAATAAATAATTTTACATCGTCATTGCGAGCGACTGAAAGGAGCGAAGCAATCTCAAGGGATTGCTTCGTCGCTTCGCTCCTCGCAATGACATTTTATTTATTACCTTTGTATTAGGTTCTCTATTTTAGTTTTCTCAACTCTTCTACAAAACAGTCAATCTCCTCTTTGGTTCTTTTTTCAGTCACGCATACCAAAAGATGGTTTTTCAGTTTTCGATCAAAAAGACCTAAATCCACTCCGGCAAAAATATTTCTTTTCAAAAGAGATTTTATGATTTTCTTCGGAGGGATAGGAGCCTGGATAACAAATTCCTTGAAGAACGGGGTGTTATATCTTTTTTTGAAGCCATCGATTTGGGTGATCTGTTCTGACGCATAATGGCTTTTTTGCAAGCATAACCCCGCCACCTTTTTAATTCCGGATTTTCCCATGATGGAGAGATACACGCAGGCGGAGAGGGCACAAAGTGCCTCATTGGTGCAGATGTTGGAGGTGGACTTTTCTCTTCGGATATGCTGTTCTCGGGTTTGTAAGGTTAAGACAAATCCTCTTCTGCCTTGCGTATCTGTCGTAACTCCTACAATCCTTCCCGGCATCTTTCTCAGTAGATCCTGCTTGCAGGCAAAATAGCCCAGATATGGTCCTCCTAAAAAGAGGTTATTACCCAATGCCTGTCCTTCTCCCACGGCTATGTCTGCCATATACTCTCCAGGGGTTTTTAATATCCCCAATGAGATAGGATCGCAAACCAAGACCAGAAGCGCTCCTACTGAATGGACTAAAGGCTCAACCTCTTTGACGTTTTCCAAAAGACCAAAGAAATTCGGTGTCTGAATGATGACACAAGCAACTTTATCGGAAAGCTTCTTTTTAGTAGCTTCCACATCTACCAATCCCTCTTGCAGAGGAATCGTGCTCACCTTCATTTTAATCGATCCGCAGTAAGTGTTCAGAACCTCTCGGTAATTTGGATTCAACGATCCCGCCACCAGAATCTCGTTTCTTCCGGTGTGGGCATGCGCCATCAAAGCCGCTTCGGCGGAGGCGGTAGCTCCGTCATACATGGAAGCATTAGCCACATCCATCCCGGTAAGCTGACAGATCAAGGATTGAAATTCATAGATACTCTGAAGCGTCCCCTGACTTACCTCTGCCTGATAAGGGGTATAAGCGGTATAATACTCCGAGCGGGAGATAATGTGATCGACTATGGCTGGGATAAAGTGATCATAAGCTCCTCCACCCAGAAAGCAGATCATCTGGCTGACATCTATGTTTTGGCGGGCTATTTCGTTTAGATGCTTAGTTAATTCCAATTCGGATAAAGGGGGTGGCAGTCTCAGATCCTCCCGAAGGCGGATAGAATCCGGTATCGCCGAAATCAGCTCCGAGAAATCCGTCACCCCGATTTTCTCAAGCATCTCTTTTCGATTTTGATCGGTATTAGGAACGTAGCTCATAGAGTTAAATGATTAAGCGTTTATATTAAGATAATGGTTTCCAGTTGGCAGTTTGATCTGACATTTTGCACTCTGCAATTTGCAATCTGCAATCAAATACAAATTCAAGATTCAAAATTCAAGATTCAAGATTAAAACCTCACCCAAACTAAAAAAATCTTCCTCTATGATTTGTATCATACCCAATATCATTTTCAATTTTGCACTTTGCAATTTGCACTTTGCATTCTGCTCTTTACTTTATGCTCTCCGCTCTCCGCTCTTTGCATTCTGCAATCCGCATTCAGTCTTTAAACTCCGACCAACTTCCTGTATTCCTCCGGTGACAAAAGAGTATCCAGCTCCTTGGGATCGCTAAGCTTAATCTTAATGATCCAGCCATCGCCATAGGGAGCGGAGTTGATTAGATTAGATTGAGACTGGAGGTTAGAATTCACTTCAGTTACTTTTCCGCTGAGCGGGGAGAAAATATCCGATACCGCTTTCACCGCTTCGATTACCCCAAACGGCTTCATCTGCTCCACCTCTTTTCCTACTTCCGGAAGCTCCACAAACACGACGTCCCCCAGTTGTTTCTGGGCGTAATCGGTGATGCCCATTGTGGCTATGTCTCCCTCGAGTTTTATCCACTCGTGCTCCTTGGTATATTTCAGCCCATCTCTGATTTCTGACTTCACATCCACTTTTCCTCCTTTGTGATTTTAAACCAGGGTTCAAGGGGTCGAGGATTAAAGGGGTCAATTTAAAATCAAAAAATATCAATTAGATCCAGAGGAAACAAACACGTGAATCTAAGAAGATACAAGGATTAAGAATTGCTTTTCACTTGAATCCTTGAACCCTCGAATCCTTTTCAATAAATTAACTCAGACTTTTCTCCACCTCGAGCAATTCCTCTTTAAGCATCTCTTCAACTAAAGATGTGGTGAACTGACCGCTAATAAATCTCTTGTCATTTAGAATCTTCTTATGAAAATCGATGGTAGTTGAGACTCCTTCAATGATGAATTCATCCAATGCTCTTCGAGCTTTTAGGATCGCCTCCTCCCGATTTTTTCCATGCGCAATCAATTTGGCAATCATGGAATCGTAATAGGGAGGAATGACGTATTTAGCGTAGGCATGCGTATCCACCCTTATCCCGGGACCTCCGGGGACGTGAAAGCTGGTGATCATGCCGGGAGAAGGAAGAAAATTCCTCTGAGGATCTTCAGCGTTAATTCGGCATTCAATGGCATGTCCTCTGAAATGGACGTCGTTTTGCGAAAATCCCAGTTTTTCCCCACAGGCTATGCGGATCTGTTCTTTGATTAGGTCCACGTCCGTGACCTCCTCGGTTACCGGGTGCTCCACTTGAATGCGGGTGTTCATCTCCATGAAGTAGAAATTTTTGTTTTGGTCTAAGAGAAATTCTACCGTTCCTGCGCTTTGGTAGTTTACGTTTTTGGCACCTTCTACTGCCGCTTCTCCCATCTTCTGTCTAAGCTCTTCATCTACCACCGGAGAGGGGGATTCCTCTAAGAGCTTCTGATGCCGTCTTTGCAAAGAGCAATCTCGCTCTCCCAAGTGAATCACGTTCCCGAAACTGTCCCCCAGGATTTGAATTTCGATGTGCCGTGGATCAGAGACATATTTTTCGATATAAACCTCTGGGTTTCCGAAGGCAGCTTGAGCCTCCATTTTTGCCATCTGTAATCCTTTACGAAGCTCAGCTTCATTGGTAGCCACTCTCATCCCTTTGCCCCCGCCTCCAAACGAAGCTTTTATTATCACTGGGAATCCGATTTCGTTACACAAAGAAAGAGCCATCTCCTCTGATTCCACTACCCCATCACTTCCTGGTATCACCGGAACACCCGCTTCCTTCATGGTCTTTTTAGCCAGGGCTTTATCTCCCATTAACCTGATGCTTTCATAGGAGGGACCGATGAATTTTATGTCGCAGGATTCACATATCTCTGCGAAATCGGGATTTTCTGCTAAAAATCCGTATCCGGGATGGATGGCATCGGCATTGGTGACTTCAGCCGCGCTGATTATCCTTTTGGGATCTAAGTAGCTCTCCTGAGATTTGGAAGGACCTATGCAGACGTCCTCATCGGCAAAACGGACGTGGAGTGACTGGGTATCCGCTTCGGAGAAGACCGCTACCGTGGCTATGCCCAGCTCTTTGCAAGCCCGGATGATGCGTAAGGCGATCTCCCCCCGGTTGGCAATCAACACCTTGTTAAACAAGAAAACTCCCAACTAATTCTTTCGGTCTTCAGTTTGCAGGTAGCAGTTTCCAGTTGGCAGTTTACAGTCTGCAATCTGCTTACTACTTTTTGCTCTTAGCTCTTTTCTCTTCGCTTTTCGCTCTCTACTCTTTACTCTCCGTTTTTCTCTTCTACCTTTTTCGTTCCTTCGTCTCCGTAGCTTTCTCGTACTCGTGCCATCCCCTGTCTGCCGCACCGGTAATTCCTTTGATCCTAAGCTCGAAATCATCTGGGTTGGTGGCTTGAATCAAAGCTTCTTCATAAGAGATCATGCCTTTTTTGTAAAGGTGCATGATGGACTGGTCAAAAGACTGCATGCCATACTGGATTGCTCCGCTTTCAATCAGCTCTATGATCATAGGGGTCTTCAAAGGATCGACGATATACTCTTTGACCAGACCGGTATTAACCAGCACCTCCACTGCCGGCACACGTCCGGGAACGTCGGATCGGGGCAAAAGCCTTTGACAGACTATCGCCTTTAGAGTGGAAGACAAAAGGAGCCGGATCTGCTGATGTTGATGAGGCGGGAAAAAGGAAATGATTCGGTTGACGGTCTCGATGGCGTTTAGAGTATGTAAAGTGGTTAAAACCAAATGCCCGGTGTCGGAGGCGGTGAGGGCTATCGACATCGTCTCCAAGTCTCTTACCTCACCGACTAAAATGACGTCCGGGTCCTGTCTTAGAGCATGCCGCAAAGCGGTAACAAAAGATTCCGTATCTCCCCCCACCTCCCTCTGGGCGATTATGCTCTTCTTGTTACGATGAATATACTCAATCGGATCCTCTATAGTCAAAATGTTTTCTGCCCGGGTGGAGTTAATGTGATCTATCATAGACGCTAAGGTGGTAGATTTTCCACTTCCGGTGGTTCCGGTGAGAATAATCATTCCCCGTCGATTGTCCGCCAGTTTTTTCAAAACAGAAGGAAGGTTAAGCTCTTCAAATGAAGGTATGCTCGTGTTCACCGCTCTAATAGCTACCCCTACGGTTCCTCTTTGTCTGTAAAAATTGATTCTAAAGCGGCCCATCTTGGAGACACTTAAGGCTAAGTCCAATTCATTCTTCTGTAGAAATCTATTCTTTTGTTCTTCGCTAAGAATCTGGCTCATTATCTCTTCCATGTTCTGGGGCGTCAACAACTCCTCCGTAATCGGGCGAAGTATACCGTCTATTCGCAAGGTAGGTTTGACTCCGATTCTAATATGCAAATCCGAAGCTTTAGCAGAAAGCATCTCCTCCAACATTTGCTTTAACGTCATAATCCCCTCCTTTTCCTTAAAACCACCTTTTGGGATATTACCTACGAGGTCGAATCTAATCCATCTGCCTAATCCGTTTGATCTCGGTTAAGTCAACTGACCGCTGACTGCATTCTATCCATAACTTCGGCTGAAATCTATAGGGACTTGAGAAATGAGAACTGAGTTTGTCTCAAAACTCAAGTCTCATTTCTCGTTGCTAAGCCGGCTCAATCAAAAACAGGGTTTGTCCAAATTCAACCGGTTTGGCATTTTCGACTAATATCTTGGCTACTCGTCCTGCTACCTCCGATTCGATCTCGTTCATCAGCTTCATGGCTTCGATGATGCAAACCACCTGTCCTGCTGCTATCTGTTGATTCAACTCTACATAAGATTTGGCATCCGGGGCGGGGGCTCGATAGAAAGTTCCTACCATAGGAGACTTTATGGGAACCAAATGGTCGGTATCCTCAATCGTCTTTACCGGTTCCTTAACAGGAGCGGGTGAAGGCGCAGATGTCGCCACAACCGGCTCAGTCTTTGGCTCTACCGTTATGGTGGCAGTTGATTTCTCCGAAACGGAAGGATTCGATTCTTTGGGCTTTTTAGATATTCTCACCTTCTGCCCCCATCCAGAGACTTCCAGCTCACCGATGTCTGATTCTTCTACTAATTTTATTAATTTTCTGATCTTGGAGACCCACATAGCTTTTCCCTCCTTTATGAGGGTTTAAGTATGGGAGATAAGGCGTTCAAAGTTCAAGGCTCAAAGTTCAAGGTTCAAAGTTCAAAGATAACTGCTTTAACATAAATTACACATCAGGTCAAACTTTAGACATAAGACTTGCGAAAGTTTACACTTCAATCAAGTTCCTCTCCGAGGTCGTCAAAACCTCATATCCTTTCTGGGTGATTAAGACGTCATCCTCTATTCTTACGCCTCCCCAGTTGGGAATGTATATTCCCGGCTCGATGGTGATTACCATTCCCGGCTCTAACAGTTGCTGGTTGGTGGGATTTATAGCAGGATTATCGTGAATCAAAAGCCCGATCCCGTGTCCCAAACCATGACCGAAATATTCTGCATACCCTGCCTTCCTGATTATCTCCCGTGCAGTCTTATCCAGATCGCATGCCTTCATCTTAGGCTTGACGTTGGTGGTTGCATGTCGTTGAGCTCTTTGAACTATATTATACACCTCATTTTGACGTTTGTTTGCTTTCCCGACTATAATAGTTCTGGTCAGATCGGCGGTGTAGCCGTCTACAACCGCTCCGAAATCCATAGTTACAAAATCGCCTTTTTGGATTTTTTTATCCGATGCTACTCCATGCGGAAGCGCCGATCTTTTGCCGGAAGCGATGATGGTTTCGTAATATGGCGTGGAGGAGCCAAATCCTTTCATTCTATATTCAATCTCCGCCGCTAAATCCAGCTCTATCATTCCGGGCTTTATGATGCCCAAAATTTCAGAGAAGACCAGATCGGTTATCTCCGCTGCTTTTTTTATCTTTTCGACTTCGGCTTGATCTTTTATCACGGTGAGAGATTCTACCACCTTTTCTGTAGGAACCAAAAGACAATCGGGCAGGATAGCTTTCAATCTCCGATAAACTTCACAATTTAAATGCTCTGACTCAAAGCCCAGTTTAATCCTTTTGGATTTTAGAATGGGCAAATCTGGGAGACCGGAGAAAAGGTCTCGCTGGACTATTTGCACTTTCAAATCCTTGACCTGTTCCTTAGCCTGCTGTTGATAACGAAAGTCTGTCAGAAAAATTGAGCTGTTAGGGGAGACTAAAATCAATCCATTGGTGCCGCTATATCCGGAAAGATACCGAACGTGAGGTAAAGAAGTAACCAGAAGAACGTCCAAATTCTCATTTAACAGGATTTTTTGCAGTTTTCTGATTCTATTTTTCATGATAGGAGTCCTTTCAAACCGATGCATCGTGTTCTTTAACCTTTATACCTCTCTTCGCAGAGAGATGACTCTCCAGCTCACTAATTCGCTCTTCTATATCATGGTCAGATGGATTCATTTTTAGCATCCTTCTATAAATCTCCATAGCCATTGATATATGACCCTGCCTGGCATAAACTTCGGCTAAGCTTTTGGTCAAAAAGAAAATTTTACCTTTACCTTTGGGTTCGCCCGAAATGGAAGAAACATCTTCCTTTGATTCATCCGGGTTATGACTTTCGGCATTTTCAATGGGTGTTGATTCCAAGAAACTCCTCCCTCCGCCCCCCCCTCTAATCCCTGTAGCTGCAAAAACGATAATATCTCAAACCCATTGTGTCAAGGGAAAATTTCTCCATTTGCAGAATCCCCAAGCTAAAGGGACTGTTGAAAAAGTGGTTTTGGAGTGCAAAAGCTTGTCGGAGCAAAGCGGAGATCCCGCTAAAGCGGGGCTTTTGCGGTTTTTTTTAATTCCTGATATTCTTATACCTCAATAACTTAATTTTTGTTAAAACCGCATCCCGCCTTGGCAGGATGCACTCCAATTGGGACTTTTTCAACAGTCCCTTTAGGTCGTGGGATGAAATGAAGAACTTCCACGCTCATTTGGGCTTTAGCCCACAGAGCGTCATGTGAGGAGTCAAATATTATCCTTTACCGTATCGCTCGATTATCGTTTTAAGGATATTCTTGGTGGATTTTCCTCGAACCTGTTTCACTGTGATCACTCGACCACCAGCAGATTCAACTACATCCTTGCCTACAATTTCATCTTTGGCATAATCTCCACCTTTAACCAGAACATCGGGAACTAAAGTAGCGATGACCTTATGAGGTGTTTCCTCATTGAAAATCACAACATAGTCCACCATCTCCAGAGAAGCCAAAATCTCTGCCCGATCGTTTTGTGAAAGGATCGGTCTTTTATCTCCCTTGATCTTTTTAACCGAAGAATCGCTGTTCAGTCCCACAATCAGCACATCTCCATGGGATTTTGCTTTTCTAAGGCACTCGATGTGCCCTCGATGCAGAATGTCAAAACACCCGTTGGTGAAAACCACGGCTTTACTTTCTTTTTTTAGCTTTCGCCTTATTTTTACAAGCTGACTCAGACTTCTAATTTTTTTATGGCTCATTATGAATTCCGTTCTGTGGGCTAAAGCCCATCAGAGTGTGGGAGTTCTTCATTTAATCCCACGACCCAAAAGGGACTGTTGAAAAATCCCTTCTGTGATAAAATCAACAGGGAGAGGTTGTCGTAGGGACAGCCCCCGTGGCTGTCTTGGTTAGAGTTAGGACAGGGACAAGCCCTGTCCCTACGAATTCCAATTCCTCAATAACGGGTTTTTCAACACTCCCTAAAGGTCATGGCAATAAATCATGGATTCTCTATATTCACTCATTGCCACGAGCTTTTGCTCGTGGATTCTGTATGCTGGACTCCCGGATCGGGTTGGGGTTACATGGCTTTAATCAACCTCCCCTTTGTCCCCTCCTTGTCTAAGGAGGGGATTTAGGAATGGATGAATTTGAGTCGATGAAATTTCTAAGGTCGCTCATCAATTCCTCTTTATTTACCTGCGCAGTTCCGATCTCGCCCACCACTATACCGGCTGCATGATTGGAGATTAAGGCTGACTCTTGGTAGTTGGCGCCAGCAGCAACCGCACAGGTGAAGGCAGAGATCACGGTGTCTCCCGCTCCGGTTACGTCGAAAACCCTTTTGGCTCTCGTGGGGAAATGAGTCAGCGTGCGGTTGGCTTCAAAAAGCGACATCCCCTTTTCTCCGCGAGTGATAAGCAAAGCCTCCACCTTCAATTTGTCTAAAAGGCCCCAGCCAACCTCCTCTAAAGTATTCTCATCTTTTATTCTTTTGCCATAAGCGAAACCTGCCTCGTGATGATTGGGGGTGATTAAGGAGACTTGTTTATAATTCATAAAATGAGTCTCCTTGGGGTCCACTGCCACAAAAACGCTATTGCGCTGGCATAATTCTATCAGCAGAGATAAAAGCTTATATGAGATCATCCCCTTACCATAGTCGGATATGATCAAACCGTCGATCTCCCGAATTTTCTTTTTCACAAAGCCAACGATTTCCTCACCCAGCTTTTCTGAAATCTCCTCGGTGTTTTCTCTATCGGCTCGCACCACCTGTTGATTATGGGCAATCACCCGGGTTTTTATGGTGGTCATCCGGGAATGATCTATGAAAATCCCCTCGCTTTGTATTGGCACTTCCTTCAAGGCTTCCATCATTTTTTCGCCATTTCTATCGTTGCCGATGATCCCCGCCAGGAGCGGCTCATCTCCCAAGGTTTTAACGTTTAAAGCCACGTTAGCCGCACCACCCAATTTGACCGACTCCTTCATTATCTCCACCACCGGCACCGGAGCTTCCGGGGATATGCGGGAGACGTTTCCCCACAAATATTCATCCAGCATCAGATCTCCTAAGACTAAAATCCGGTGTCCACCCCAATTAGAGAAGATTTGATCAAATCTTTCTTTCTGAATTTTCTCCAAACTCCCTCCAATTGAACTTTTTCCGCCGAAGGCGGATCCGTCTTTGACGGAGAATCCTTGAACTTTTAAACATTTTCCGCCTGAGGCGGATCCGCTTATGGCGGAAAACTTTTGAACCTTATTTCACCCAGATTACAATCCCCAGTCCCATATTATCAACTGATCTTAATGATATAATCCCCCAATTAGATTTTTTATCTTCTTCTTTATGAAATTTGACCAAACATCTGCCCACCGTGGTTCCAATCACCCCACCCCAGAAGACATCGGATAGGAAATGAAAATTGTTGTTTACCCGGCCCAATGATACCACCGAGGCGAAACTGTATGAGATCAGTTTCACCAGCCAGCTTCGATATTGACCCGCTATCACCGAGCTTAGGGCAAAAGCAGTAGTAGCATGACCAGAGGGAAACGAAAGGGAATAGAAGGGAGGAGGAAACTTCAAAGGATCAAAATTAAACGATCCCTTATTCCCAAAAGGTCTGGACCTTCCTATCAGATGTTTCAAGCCTTGGGTTATACCTTCAGATAAAGTCACCGACTCCAGACATAGAAGTGCAGTTTCTTTGAATTTTCGATCATGAAAAACCAGACCGGAAAGATATAAGCCGCCGATGGTCGAATTGGCTACCCATTTAGTGTATTTATCCGTCCATTTAGATATTCGGTTGGTGGTGAAGGTCCGGTTCCGCTGGATGATTCTTTGTGAGTCTCTGTCCAGAAGCATCAATTCAAGCGTGCCGATAGATAAAGTGGTGAAAAGAACCAGATCATTCTGATTCCAATGCAATGGTGAGGTCAAAACGTGCTTGCTATCCCGATAAAGATGCTTGACCAAACCATCTAAGGACTTCACGCCATTTTGATCAGACTCCGCTTGACTTGGAATGGAAAGGCACATCCAAAAAACAAAAAATATCAAAACGATCGAAAAAAACCGACTGATCCTTCTCTTGAAAATTAGCTGCATGCTATAACGTCCATAATGAAAACTTAAGCTTGACTCAAGTTTTCGCTTGACTTCGGATATTAATATATTAAAATGATACGAAAATGCAAGCGTAATGAGACCGGGTGCGAACATATAACGGGAAGGAGAAAAACATGGAGGAAAGACAACATCGAATCAACGTAGAGCTGGGTGAAAAGGAATCAGAAGGAATCTATTCCAATTTAGCCTTGATCTCTCATTCCCCTTCGGAGTTTATCATAGATTTTGCCCGGGTTATGCCCGGGGTGCAAAAAACCAAAGTTTACGCTCGGGTGGTCATGACCCCGGCTCACGCCAAGATGTTGCACGATGCTTTGGGTGAGAATATAAAAAAGTTTGAAGGGCAATTCGGAAGCATTAAAATCTTCGGGATGCCGGAAAAAGACAAAGGGATTGGCTTTCAAGCTCAAAAGTAAGAATGAAGCTCAGACATCAGTATGCGGACCCCAGTAGGCAGACTCCGGACAAAAGTTTTTGTCTGCCTACTGCTGTCTGTATACTGGCGTCTGCTTACTGCAATCTGAATTCGGAGGAGACTTAAGTTGAATAAAAAGCACATTGGCAGTTTTACTTTCGTTTTACACGCCCACCTTCCCTATGTGATCGCCCATGGCAAATGGCCTCACGGAATGGATTGGCTGAACGAAGCTTCTGCAGAGACCTACGTTCCTCTGCTGAACATTATAAACGAGCTGTTGGAGGAAGGATATTCACCCAAGCTCACCATTGGAATTTCACCGGTTCTCTGTGAGCAGCTGGTCGACGAATCCTTCAAACAGGAATTCTCGCACTATTTGGAGAACAAGATTCGTGCGGCAGAAGAAGACGTCCAGGAGTTCACCAAGCACGAAAGATCGCTCATGTTACGATTGGCGTATATGTGGAAAGATTATTATGCCAAGATCAAATCGGACTTTGAAAACCGGTATGAGCGGAATATCATTCATCAATTCAAAAAACTGCAGGATGATGGTCATATTGAAGTCATGACCTGTGCCGCTACCCATGGTTATCTGCCTCTTCTGTCACAGGACACCTCGGTTCAGGCACAGATTAAACAGGCGGTTTTAAGTTACTCAAAATTCTTCGGAAAACCTCCCCGAGGAATTTGGCTTCCTGAATGCGCTTATAGACCCGGATACAAATGGGCTCCTCCGGTAAAGACCAGCTGGGGAAAGAAGAGTTATCTAAGAAAAGGAGTAGAGGAATTCTTAAGTGAGAACGGCATAGATTATTTCATCATTGACAGCGTTCTGCTCAAAGGCGGAAAAGCGATCGGAGTCTATATTGATAGATTCGAAGCTCTAAGAAAACTGTGGGGACAATTCGAAAAAGAGTATACTCCCCGAGAAGAGGCGATTGACAAAACCCCCCGAGAGGTTTATCTTTTGGGGACCGAAGGGAAAAAGCCGGTAGCGGTCTTCACCCGGGACCCGGAGACCGGACTCCAGGTGTGGAGCGGAGAATGGGGTTATCCCGGAGACGGAAATTATCTGGATTTTCACAAAAAACATTTTCCCGGCGGTCACAGATATTGGAAGGTGACCTCAGCTAAAAGCGATTTAGCGGATAAATGGGAATATTATCCGGAAGATGCGCAGAAAAGAATCCCGGAGAATGCTCTCCATTTCAAAGGACTGATAAAAAGCCTGTTGACGAAATATCACAAAAAAACCAAGAAGAAGGGAATAGTATGCGCCCCTTATGATGCCGAGCTTTTCGGGCACTGGTGGTTCGAGGGGACACAATTCGTAAAGTTGGTATTGAAATATGTCTCCGACGACCCGGAACTGGAGCTAACTACTTGCAGTCGCTTTCTGGATGAAGCTAAGCCTACTCAAGTAATCTCGATCCCGGAAGGCTCCTGGGGAGAAGGAGGATATCATTATATCTGGCTGAATGAGTGGACCGAATGGACCTGGAAGCATATCTACGAAGATGAAATAAAGATGCAAAAGCTGGTGCAGGAGTTTGGAGAGACCAAAGACGAAAACTTAATCAAGATTTTGAAACAGCTCGCCCGGGAGCTTTTCCTGCTTCAGTCTTCGGACTGGCAGTTTTTAATTTCCACCTGGAGCGCCAGGGACTATGCCGAGCTGCGATTATCCGAACATCAACAGAATTTTGTCAGATTGACGGAAATGGCAGAGAAATATGGACGGGGCGAATGGGTGGATCCGGGTGAATGGGCATTCTTAGGGGACGTCGAAGCCAGAGACAATCTATTCAAGGATGTGAATTACAAATGGTTTGGGAAACTTGAATTCCCACCACGTTAAAATATTGAAATGTTAAGATCAGTACCCCACCAAAGGCAGGGCGCTGGTCTTTGAAACAAAGAAGGCG
>Ga0315288_10001379_pt1 | contig 31469 bp, 23 predicted proteins | sample YL17G11_20_MG_FD_203454 | JGI IMG/M metagenome (GOLD analysis project Ga0315288, IMG submission 203454) | Sediment microbial communities from Yellowstone Lake, YNP, Wyoming, USA - YL17G11_20 | ecosystem: Environmental > Aquatic > Freshwater > Lake > Sediment | place: USA: Wyoming | collected...
CCTCTCCCTGAAAGGGAGAGGAGTCGAATTCCGAGATTCTTCACTTCGTTCAGAATGACCACGGGGTGGTGCGCAGGTTAGAAACCTGCGCCACCAAAGCAGGCTAGTGCCCCCATCGGCTGACCTTGGCGATGAGCGCGCCGCCGACGACCCCGCCGATGAGGTCGGGGGTCCACGCGGCGAGGAGCGGGTTCATGCCTCCGCGCTCGGCCACGACCGTGAGGTAATGCCAGATCACGTAGTAGATGAAGACGATGAACACGGCGAGCCCCAGGCCCACCGAGGTGCTGCTGCGGTGGCCGCGCACGCCCAGCGGCGCGCCGATGAGGGCGAAGACCAGGCAGGCAAAGGGCAAGGATATCTTGTTGTGCCACTGCACGCGGAGTTCGCTGAGCTCGGCGCCGCGCATGCCCTGCCGGACGGCGTAGGCGATGCGCTCGCGCAGTTGGCGCCAGGTCATCTGCTCGGCGGTGAGTTGGCTGCGGGCGATCTCACGCGGGCTGGTGGCGAACTCCACGCGCAGTGGGCGGTCCTTGGGAATGACGACGCGCACGACCCGCTCGGGCGAGATGTAGTCCGCGGTACCATCGCGGAAGAGCCAGACGCGTCCCTCCCACACAGCCCGGCGGCCGTGCACGATGAGCACCGGCTGGTTGTCCTGCTGGCGGATGTAGGTGGCGTCCTCCATGAGCCCGCGCTTGGGATAGAGGCGGCGGGCCCAGGTGACGCTTACCAGGCGACCGTCCTGAACCTCCTTGACCACGGGATAGTCCTGAACCTCGATGGGGGAGCCGCCCACGATCCGGGTGTAGAGGTCCTCGGCGGCGCGGCTCGCGCGCGGGACGACGCCCTCGTTGAAAGAGATGGTGAGCAGGGAGACCGCCGCCGCCACGATCACCACGGGTGCCATGAGGCGGCCGAAGGCGATGCCGCCCATGCGCATGGCCACCGTTTCCGCATCGCCGGAGAGCCGCCCGAAAGCGAGGAGCACGGAGAGCAGCATGGACATCGGGAAGGTCAAGACCACGTAGCCCGGCAGCGAGAAGACGAAGTACTTGAGCACCTGCAGCGAGGAGGGATGGTAATCGGCGACGAGCCGCGTGACCTGAAGGAGCACGTTGCCGGCGACGAACACGCTGACGAAGATGGCCACCCCGAAGGCGAACGGTCCCAGCAGTTCGCGGGCGATATAGCGGTCGAGGACCTTCATGGCGGCGGGTTATTGTAGCACCGACCGCGCGGGGGTGTCTATGTGGCACGGGCGTCCCGCCCGTGATCGGCCATGGGCATAATGCCCATGCCACGAAGGCTAGGGGCTGAGCGCGATGTCCTTCGTGATGGTCTCGCCGGCCTGCAGGGTCACGGTGACCTGGGCGGGCTGGAAGCCCGTCTTCTCGGCGCGGAGGGTGTAGTCGCCGGGCGCAACCCAAAAGCCATACGTACCGTCGGCGGCGGTGGTGGTCTGCTCGGCGGGAGAAGTGGAGATGGTGACGGTGGCGCCGGCGATGGGAGCGCCGGCACTGGTTTTCACGACACCCGAAATGGTGTTGGGCACGGCGGGGGGCTCGCCGATGGCCGGGGGCGCGCCGCCGCCGCCGCCACCGCCGCCGCAGCCGTGCAGCAGGAGCGCGAGGGCGACGCAGAGCGCCAAGATCAGGGCGCGGCATGATCGCTGGTTCATCGTGGGTGACCTATCCAATTCGCTTCGCTCATGGCAAGCCTGTTCGCTTCGCTCGAGGCTATCTTGGTGACAGGACGACGTAGAGCCCAGTGGAGGCGAAGCAGTAGATCCAGACGCTCTCCCAGGCGCGGATGGAGGACGCGAGCACATAGCCCTGGCCGGGAACGTACCGCCACGGGGTGCTGACCCACCCGCGCGAGCGCGCGTTCGTGTAGGCCAGGGTGCCCTTGCCGGGATAGAACACGCGGATGCGCGTCAGTGGAATCTCGGCGTTGAAGGGGCTGGGGACCTGGTTCCAGCCGTTGAGCAGGTGGATGCTGTAGTCCTGGTCGGAGGCGGGGACGATGCCGTCAATGTTCACGGTGCGGCCGGCCGCCAGTTTGAACCAGTAGCCGATGGAGGGCTGGATGGGCGGCGTGTTGGGATAGTAAACGTACTTGGGATAGCCGGCCAGGTCGGGCTTCCAGTGGGCGAGCAGGAGTTGGCTGGGGCTGATGCCCAGGGCGACGGCTTCGTCGGAGGCCAACGGCGTGATGGGGAATCCCACCATCGCCGAGCCCGCCGGGAACCAGTGGCTGAGGGTGACGGCCTGGCCGGGCCGCGCGCTGATCAACGGCACGTAGTAGCCGGGGCCGGTGTTGATCTGGCGGCGGTAGGTGCGGCCCGAGGAGTCGGTGAAGCGCAGGGCGGTGCGCGCGAAGAAGTCCATGGGCTCGCCCAGCGTCATGCTGAACGCGCCGCGCACGGCCGGCTCGGTGCGCTCGGCCTCGCCGGGCAGCGTGATGCCGACGGTGCCGGAGTCGGCATCGGTCACCACGCCGAAGAAGGGGTTGGCCTGGGCGCCGGCGCCGTACACGCCGTAGGGGAAATAGGTGGTGGCGCTCGCCGGGCCCAGCGAGGCCTCGATGGTGATGCGCTGCGAGCCGTCAATGTTGAAGAACTCCGGCGCGATGGCGCCGACGCCATTGCTGACGGGGACGGTGTCGCCGGCCTCGGGAAAATAGTTGAGCCCCTGGTAGCCGATGTAACGCAGTTTCGCGGTGCCGTTGAGCGGCGTTTCGTTGCCGGAGGCGCCGGTCTGGAAGTAATCGAGTTCGAGGAAAACGTGCTGCTGGAAGGGGATCGTGGCGACGAAGAGTTTCTGGCCGAGCGAGACGCTGGTGTCGAGCACGTACTGGCGGCGATACCAGTCGGAGAAGGCGACGCCCTCGACGGTGGGCGCGATGCCGGCGGCGATCTGCTTGAGGGCGCTGAGGTCGGCGGAGGGGGGCGGCGCGGCGGCGTAGTAGGCGGCGTTGAAGGCGCGGAAGAAGTTCGGGTTCTCGGGATAGACCTTGAGCCAGGCGGCCTGCGCCATGGCGATGCGCCAGAAGGCCATGCCGAGATAACCCGAGGCGGGAAAGAAGGTCGAGTTGCCCAGGGCCGGCTGGTTGAAGAGTTCGTAGAGCGGGAGAAGGTAGGGCGAGACGTCCACGGTGGGGTCGAAGTCGGGGCGCACCTGCATCTGGACGACCAGGGCGGCGGCGCGCGCGAAGCCGGTCTCCCAGGCGTCGAACGCGAACATCAGGTCGTCGTGGAAGGCGCGCAGGATGAGCGAGGCCAGGACGTAGGTGTCGCGCGTGAGGTCGGCGACGGGTGGAATGCGGATCTGGTTGGTCGAGGCGTTGTAGGAGCCGCCGAAGGGGTTGGGCGTGGTGTCCTTGACGATGGTGACGGTGAACGAGTGCGAGGGCGGGCCATACACCGATTCCATCACCGGGTAGGCGGTGGTGATGTAGCCGCTCAGGACCTGCTGCTCGGCGGCGGTCCAGCCCTGGTAGGCGAAGGTCAGTGCGGGCGACTGGGCCGAGGCCGGGAGGCACAGCAGCGGGCCGAAAAGCGCGCAGCAGAGGGCAGGGATAAGGTGTCTTCGGGCTGCGATCATGGCTGTTTCTCTCCCTGTGCGGTGCGGCCGGGTCGCGGCGTTCCGGAGCGGGACTTCCGGCCGGCCAGAGGCGAAGACCCCACCGATGATAGCGGAGGGGCGCGATGATGTCAACCGGCGGGTCTTGCGGGCGAAGAGGGAGCGGACCCGGTGGGCATGGCGGAGCGGGCGGGTTGACGAATAGAGGGCGGGAAGGTTATAGTGAACCAGGCGAAATGTAGGGCCGCAGGAGGAAATCGAGGCGTTGAGGCGCTTGAGGTCAGCCAGGACCCGATCCCGGCCGGAGAGCCCGAAGCGAGCCAGGGCCGTATCGGCGCGTACGCCGCCGGAGCCCACGCTGGCGCGGCTGGTGATCTACCTGCGCACGCTGCGGGCGGCCAAACGGGAGGGACTGGAAACGCTCTCGTCGGCCGATATCGAGCGGCGCACGGGGATCAGCAGCGCCCAGGTGCGGAAGGACATCTCCCACTTCGGGGAGTTCGGCAAGCGGGGCATCGGGTATTCGGTGGACCACGCGCTGGAGCGGCTCTCCAAGATCATGGGACTGGACCGCGAGCAGCGGGTGGTGATCGTGGGCGCCGGGAACCTGGGGAGCGCGCTGGCCGGGTACATGGGCTTCCGCAACTCGGGATTCCGGGTGATGGCGGTGTACGACAACGACCCGACGAAGATCGGCCGGAAGGTGCGGGGCGTGGAGGTGGTCAATATCAGGCGGCTGCCCCAGACCAACCGCAAACTCGGGGCGCGCATCGGGATCATCGCCACGCCGGCCGCGGCGGCGCAGGGCGTGGCCGAGATCATGGCCCGCGGGGGGATCAAGACCATCCTGAACTTCGCGCCCACCCGCCTGCGCGACGTGAACGATACCGTGGTGCGGAACGTGGACCTGACCCAGGAGTTGGAGATCCTCTGCTACTTCCTGTCCCACGAACGGAAAGCGAAGGCCAACTGACCCCCTCATGAGCGCCGTGGATTCCCTGGAACCCCTGGACCTGGAGCCCCTGGACCGCATCATCGCCGGCCAGCCCGTCACCGGGCAAGCCGCGCTGATCCCGGTGTTGCAGCAGGCGCAGGCGCAGTACGGCTACCTGCCCGCGCCCCTGCTGGAGGCGATCGCGCGGCGGCTACACGTGCCGCTGAGCAGCGTGTACGGGGTGGTCACCTTCTACGCGCAGTTTCACCTCACGCCGCGCGGCCGCCACACCATCCGCGCCTGCCAGGGGACGGCCTGCCACGTGAAGGGCGCCAGGCGGGTGCTCGATGTGATCGAACGCAGGCTGGGGATCCAGCCCGGCGAGACCACCCTGGACCTGCGCTTCACGCTGGAGACGGTGGCCTGCCTGGGCGCGTGTTTCCTGGCGCCCACGATGATGGTGGATGACCAGTACTTCGGGAAACTCACGCCGCGCGACGTGGAGTCTGTGCTGGAGCAGTTCGCATGATCGAGTGTGAAAGAGAGCGCCCGCTTCTGGACAGCCTGGAAGCGCTGGCGCAACATCGCGACTCGCTGAAGCGGGGCCACGACCCCAAGCGGCTGCGGGTGCGCATCTGCATGACGGGGTGCCGGGCGTTCGGCGCGCTCCAGGTGCGTGACGCGCTGGCGCAGCAGATCGAGGCGGCCGGCCTGGCGGAGGCGGTGGACCTGGTGGAGACCGGCTGCCAGGGTTTCTGCGCCGGGGCGCCGGTGCTGGCGGTGGACCCGTATGGATACTTCTACCAGCGGGTCTGCACCGATGACGCGGCGGAGATCGTGGCGACCACACTTCAGGCGGGGCGGCCCATCGAGCGCCTAGGCTACGAGACCGAGGACGGAACGCGCGTGCTGCGCAGGGAGGAGATGCCCTTCTTCCGCGGCCAGCGCCTGGTGGTGCTGCGCAACTGCGGGCAGATCGCCCCCCGCCTCATTGAGGACTACATTCGCCGCGACGGCTACGCCGGGCTGGCGCGGGCGCTCTCGGCGCTCACGCCGGAGGAGGTGATCGAGGAGGTGAAGGCCTCCGGGCTGCGGGGGCGCGGGGGAGCGGGCTTCCCCACGGGGCGCAAGTGGGAGATCGTGCGGGCCTCGCGCGGCGACAAGAAGTACCTGGTCTGCAACGCGGACGAGGGCGACCCCGGGGCCTTCATGGACCGAGGGGTGCTGGAGGGCGACCCGCACTCGGTGCTGGAGGGGATGATCATCGCGGCGCGGGCGATCGGCGCGGACGAGGGCTACATCTACGTGCGCGCGGAGTACCCCATCGCGGTGGAGCACGTGCGCACGGCGATGGCCCAGGCCGAGCAGATGGGGCTGCTGGGCGACCAGATCCTGGGCACGGATTTCTCGTTTCACCTGCACGTCAAGGAGGGCGCGGGGGCGTTCGTCTGCGGCGAGGAGACGGCGCTCATGGCCTCCATCGAGGGGAAGCGCGGGATGCCGCGGCCGCGCCCGCCGTTCCCTGCGCAGAGCGGGCTTTGGGGGAAGCCGACCAACATCAACAACGTGGAGACCTTCGCCAACATCGCGCCCATCATCCTGAACGGCGCGGACTGGTTCGCTGCGGTGGGCACCGAGAACAGCAAGGGCACCAAGGTGTTCTCGCTGGCGGGCAAAGTGGCGAACACCGGCCTGGTGGAAGTGCCCATGGGGATCACCCTGCGCGACGTGGTCTTCGGGCTGGGCGGGGGCATCCACCGCGGCCGGGCGTTCAAGGCGGCGCAGATGGGCGGCCCCTCGGGCGGGTGCGTGCCCGCCGAGCACCTGGACCTGCCCATTGATTACGAGTCGCTGGCGTCGGTGGGCTCGATGATGGGCTCGGGGGGGCTCATCGTCATTGACGAGGCGACGTGCGTGGTGGACCTGGCGCGGTTCTTCCTGGACTTCGTGCAGAGCGAGTCCTGCGGGAAATGCGTTCCCTGCCGGGTGGGCACGCGGCGGATGCTGGAGATCCTGACGCGGATCGCCGAGGGCCAGGGCGCGGAGGACGACCTGGACACCCTGGAGAGCATGGGGCGGGTGATCAAGGACAGTTCGCTGTGCGGCCTGGGCCAGACGGCGCCCAACCCGGTGCTCTCGACGATCCGCTATTTTCGAGACGAATACCTGGCCCACATCCGCGACAAGCGCTGCCCGGCGGGAATCTGCCCGCCGCTGAGCACCACGCCCTGCCAGGACGGCTGCCCCGCGGGCGTGGATGCCTTCGGCTACGTGGGCCTGCTTGCCGACGGGCGGCTGCGCGAGGCGGTGCGCGTGGTGCGCGAGCGGATTCCCTTGATCTCGGTGTGCGGGCGGGTGTGCTACCACCCGTGCGAGACGCGCTGCCGGCGCGGCGACCTGGAGGCGCCGATCGCGGTGGGCGCGCTGAAGCGCTTCCTGGGCGACTGGGAGGCGACGGAAGGCATCGAGGTGCCGGCGGCGCTGCCCGCAGACCGGCCCGCCGAGGTGGCGGTGATCGGCGCGGGACCCGCGGGGCTTTCGGCGGCCTACCACCTGGCGCGGCTGGGCTACCGCTCGACGATCTTCGAGGCGCTGCCGGTGGCCGGCGGGATGCTGGTGGCGGCCATCCCGGCGTACCGGCTGCCGCGCGAGATCCTGCAACGCGAGATTGACGTCGTGAGGCAGATGGGCATCGAGATCAGAACCGGCGTGCGCGTGGGCCGGGAGGTGACGCTCGATGAATTGCGCCGGCAGGGCTACCGGGCGTTCTTCGTGGCCACCGGGGCGCACGCCAGCCGGCGGCTGGAGTTGCCGGGCGAGGATCTGCCGGGGGTGATGGGCGGGCTCGAATTCCTGCGCGAGGTGAACCTGGGCACGCCGGCGCGGCTGTCGGGGCGGGTGCTGGTGGTGGGCGGCGGCAACGTGGCCATGGACGCCGCCCGCAGCGCGCTGCGCCTTGGGCCGGATGAGGTGTACGTGGTGTACCGGCGGTCGCGGGCCGAGGTCCCGGCCCATGACTGGGAGGTGGAAGAGGCGGCGCGCGAGGGCGTGAAGTTCCGCTACCTGACGGCGCCGGTGCGAGTTGTCGAAGCGAATGGCAGGGCCGCCGGGCTGGAATGCCGGCGGATGGAACTCGGGAAGGCCGATGCGAGAGGGCGCCGCCGGCCGGTGCCGGTCGAGGGGTCCGAATACGTGGAGCCGGCGGATTTCATCATCGCGGCGGTGGGCCAGGCGGCGGACACCGAAGGGCTGCAGGCGCTCGGGCTGGAGGCGAGCGGGGATGGCAGGGTCGCCGCGCATCCCTACACGCAGGTCACCAGCGAGGAAGGGGTATTCGCCGGCGGCGACGTGGTGCGCGGGCCGTCCACGGCGGTACACGCGATGGCGGATGGCTATCGGGCGGCGCAAGCCATCCGGCGCTACCTGGAGGGCAGGCCGCTGCCCGCGCCGATGCCGGCGGCGAAGTCGCCGGTGGCCGTGGCGCCGGCGTGCGAAGGGGCATGCCCGACGAGGGCGGCGATGCCGCGGCTGGAGATGGCGGAGCGAGCGCAGTGTTTCGACGAAGTGGAACTGGGGCTCGACATGGCGGCGGCGATCGCCGAGGCGCGGCGCTGCCTGCGCTGCGGCCGGGAGCGGCAGGAAGAATGAGCGACGATTTCACGCTGACCATTGACGGGCGAGAGGCGACCGCCGAACCGGGGATGACGGTGATGCAGGCGGCGGATCGCGCGGGCCTGCGCATCCCGCGGCTCTGCTACCACCCGGAGTTGGAGCCGTTCGCGGGCTGCCGGGTGTGCGTGGTGGAGGTCGAGGGCATGCGCACGTTGGCGGCGTCGTGCGCGCTGCCCGCGGCGCCGGGGATGGTGGTGCGCACCGACACCGAGCGCGTGACCGACGCGCGGCGGCTGGCCGTGGAACTGCTGCTGTCGGATCATCCCGCCGACTGCCTGACCTGCGAACTCTGCGGCAAGTGCGAACTGCAGCAGTACGCTTACGAACTGGGCGTGCGCGCCTCGCCTTTCGTGGGCGAGCGGCATCACGACCCGCTGGACGATACGAACCCGTTCTTCCTGCGCGATTACACGAAGTGCATCCTCTGCGGGCGGTGCGTGGGGATGTGCCAGGACGTCGTGCGGGCCGGGGCGATAGATTTCGCGCACCGGGGCTTCGAGACGCGCATCGCGGGTGCGCTGGGCCGGCCGCTCCAGGACACGTCGTGCGTGTTCTGCGGGTTGTGCGTGCAGGCCTGCCCGACCGGCGCGCTGGTGGAGAAGACCCGCGCGGGGAAGGGCCGGGAGTGGGACTTCAGCGCGGTGCGGACCACCTGCCCCTACTGCGGCGTGGGGTGCGGGCTGGTCGTCTATCGCAAGGACGGCGAGGTCGTCAAGGTCGAGGGGGACGAGGACTCCGTCGTGAACCGCGGTTTCACCTGCGTGAAGGGGCGGTTCGGTTGGGACTTCGCCACGCGGAGCGACCGGCTCACCACGCCGCTGGTGCGCCGGGACGGCGAACTCGTGCCGGCGAGTTGGGAGGAGGCGCTGGGGCTGATCGCGGAACGGCTGCAGGCGATCCGCGCCGCGCACGGGCCGGATGCGCTCGCCTTCCTCGCCTCGGCGAAGTGCAGCAATGAAGAGAACTACCTGATGCAGAAGTTGGCGCGCGCGGTGATCGGCACCAACAACGTGGACCACTGCGCGCGGCTCTGCCACGCCTCGACGGTCTCGGGATTGTCGCGCGCCTTCGGGAGCGCGGCGATGACCAACCCCATCGCGGACCTGCGCGACGCGAAGTGCATCTTCGTCACTGGCTCGAACACCACCGAGGCGCACCCGATCATCGGGATGGAGATCAAGTCGGCGGTGAAGCACGAGGGGGCGACGCTCATCCTGGCCGACCCGCGCAAGATCGAACTCGCCGAGTACGCGGAACACTGGCTGCGCCAGCGGCCGGGTTCGGACGTGGCGCTCTTCAACGCGATGATGAACGTGATCATCGCCGAGGGGCTGCACGACCGGGAGTTCATCGAGAGCCGCACCGAGGGGTTCGAGGAACTGGCGAAGACGGTGGCCGAGTACACGCCGGAACGCGCCGAGGGGATCACGGGCGTTCCGGCGGAGGCGATCCGCGCGGCGGCGCGCGCTTACGCTGGCGCCGAGACGGCGGCGATCGTGTACTCGATGGGGATCACCCAGCACACCACCGGCACCGACAACGTACTCTCGGTGGCCAACCTGGCGATGCTGACGGGGAACCTCGGCAAGCCGAGCAGCGGCGTGAACCCGCTGCGGGGCCAGAACAACGTACAAGGGTCGTGCGATGCGGGCGCGCTGCCGGACCTCTACCCGGGCTATCAGCGGGTGGACGACCCGCAGGTGAGGGCGAAGTTCGAGAAGGCGTGGGGGGTGTCGCTGCCGGAGCAGCCGGGGCTCACGGTGGTGGAGCTGATGCAGGCCGCCGAGCGGGGCGAGATCCGCGGGATGGTGATCATGGGCGAGAACCCCGTGCTCTCCGACCCCGACATCGGGCACGTGGAGAAGGCGCTGGCGGCGCTGGAGTTCCTGGCGGTGATTGATATCTTCCCGTCGGAGACGAGCGAGTACGCCGATGTCATCCTGCCGGCGATGAGTTTCCTGGAGCGCTCGGGGACGTTCACCAACACCGAGCGGCGCGTGCAGTTGATCCGGCCCGCGCTGCCGGCGCCGGGCGAGGCGCGTCCGGACTGGCAGGTCCTGCGCGACCTGGCGAATGCGCTGGGGGCGGAGTGGCGGCTCGAATCGGCCGCCGAGGCCATGGACGAGATGGCCGCGCTCACGCCGCAGTACGGCGGGATCAGCCACGCGCGGCTGGAAACCGAAACCCTGCAGTGGCCGTGCCCGACGCGGGATCACCCCGGGACGCGCATCCTGCACGTGGGCAAGTTCCCGCGCGGGCTTGGCAAGTTCTCGGCGGTGGAGTTTCGGGAGCCGGCGGAACTGCCGGACGAGGAGTACCCGTTCATCCTCACGACGGGTCGGCTGCTCTACCACTATCACACGGGGACGATGAGCCGGCGCTCGAAGGGCATCAACGAGTTGATCCCGGAGGGGATGATCGAGATCAACCCACAGGACGCGGAGGCGCTGGGGTGCCGGGAGGGGGACTTCGTGCGGGTGGCGTCGCGGCGCGGCGAGGTGGAGGTGGCCGCGCACGTGACCGACCGCGTGCCGCCGAAGACGGTCTTCATGCCGTGGCACTTCAAGGAATCGGCGGCGAACCGGCTTACTATCGCCGCGCTAGATCCCGTGGCGAAGATCCCCGAGTACAAGGTCTGCGCGGTGCGCGTGGAGTTGGCGGAGCCGGTCCGGCGCGCGCGCCAGCCCTTCCGCGCGGTGCCGTAAGACCGGCGGGATGAGTGTCATTCTGAACGAGCCGCCGCAAGGCGCCCCGAGCGCAGCGAAGGGGAGGCGAAGTGAAGAATCCCGGCATTACCTCGTGTCCGAGATTCTTCGCTTCTCTCAGAATGACATATGCGTTCAGAATGACACGGAGGCGGGCATCGCCGTCGGCGCGCCGCATGGTGGAGCGGACGCCATGAAGGTGCCTGATCCCCAGGCGGTGCGAAAAGCCTTTGGGCGGATCGCCAGGCGTTACGACCTGCTCAACACGCTGCTCAGCCTGGGGCTGCACAAGGCGTGGCGGCGGCGCGCGGCGGCGCTGTGCGGCGAGGGCAGGTGGGCGCTGGACGTCTGCGTCGGAACGGGGGACCTGTCGCGGCGCCTGGCGCGGCGGTTTCGGCGCGTGGTGGGCGTGGATTTCTCGCGGCCGATGCTGCAGGTGGCGCAGCGTCGTGGAGGCGCCGCGCTGATCGAGGGCGACGCGCTGGCGCTGCCGTTCGGCGATGACGCGTTCGACTGCGCCGTCATCGGCTTCTCGCTGCGCAACGTGGCCGACCTGGGTGCGCTGTTTCGGGAGATGGCGCGGGTGGTGCGGCCGGGCGGTCGGGTGGTGAGCCTGGAACTGACGCGGCCGCCGGGGCCGCTGCTGGGGTGGGCGCATCGCTGGTATGTGGGGGCCGTGGTCCCGGCGGTGGGCGCGCTGGTGGACCGCGAGGCCTATCGCCACCTCGCCGAAACGGTGGGCGCGTTCCCCGAGCCCGAGGCGATCGCGGCGATCATGGCCGAGTCGGGGCTGCGCGAGGTGCGCATCCAGCGGCTCAGTGGCGGCATCGTGACGATCCACGTCGCCGTCGTGCCGTAAGGTCCGGACGAATCTCGCCTGCCCTTCGACCCTGTCCAAGTCACGCGAGGATTGCCTTTGCTCGGCTTGTCATTCCGCCGCGAAGCGGAGGAATCCCGGATTCCGGGACTCCTCGCTGCCGCTCGGAGTGACAACCTTCAGTGGAGCCATCACGGAAAGATCGCCCTAGCGAGGGCATTGCCCTTACGGGACGACGGTAACGAAGGCCAGTTCGGCAGGCTGCGAGGGCTCGACGTCGCTGGGGATGGAGACGGCGCCGACGAGGATGAGCCGGCCGGTTGCCGCATCGTCGGGGACGCGGATGGCCCAGGAGCGATCAAGAGCCTGGCCCGGCGAGAGGATGGGGAGCGAGGCATCGGCGAGGTCGGGCGCCTGCTGTGCGGCCCCCCGCAGGAGCAGCGAGAACGTGGCGCCCTCGATGGAGCGCGTGCCGGTGTTGCGCAACGAGAGACGAACGGTGAGCGGGTCGCCGGGGCGGACCTCGGCGGGGTGAGCGGAGAGCGCCATCTCGAGGCCCTCGTGCAGGATGAGGAAATCCATGGGCGGGATCACGTGGCCCTGGTAATGGTAGGGCACGGAGGCGAAGTTGCCGACCACGACGGTGCCATCGGAGAAGCGCGAGAACTCCACGTCATCGCACTGGAAGGAATCGGCGGCATTGATGACGATGCGCGGGCCGGTGAGGAAGCGGTGTTCGAGGAGTTCGGCCCAGCAGGTGGCGCGCATCTGGTAAGAGACGCGCAGGCCCTGGTCGTCCATGGTGTCGGGCAGGAAACCGTAAAGGGGCACGTGAGGGGCGTGGCACTGGTAGTAGCCGTCGCCCACGGCCGTCTGGTTGAGGAGCGAGCCGTGGAAGACCAGCGGGTGCAGCGGAATGGGGATAAGCGGCGGCAGGACGCGCTCGAGGCTGTTGCCATGGCCGCTGTATTGATAGAGCGAGAAGTAGGAGCCCACCTCCACCGCCGGCGCCAGGCACCCGATGGGCGCGGCTTCGGTGCTGACGGCGCCGAATGCCTGTTTCACCCCGGCGAGGAGGCGGCGGCGGAAGTGGCAGTCCTGCTCGCGGGTGACGGGATGGTCGTGCGAGAAGCACTCGGACAGCGGCACGGCGCCCTCGACGTCAATGTAGATGGAACCGCGGCCGAGGGTGGCGAGCATCTGCGCGATCTGCGGCCGGGCGACGTCGAGCCGGCGCGCGGGGCAGACGGCGTAGGTCCAGATGTCGGGCTTGCCCTTGCGCTCCACGCGGAAGTTGCGCCGCAGCGAGCCGTCGCGCTCACGGGTGATGAGCGATTCGTCGAAGGGCGGATAGCACTTGACGCCGGATGATTCGTCCCAGGGCTGCTCGCCGGGCTTGAAGATATCCAGGAAGTTGTCGTAAACCGAGAGGCGGAAGCCCGGGGAGAGCGAGCGGGCGAAGTCGGCGGCGGCCTTCAGGTCGGCGAGGTTGCCGCGGATGGTGTCGTGCGCGACGACGCGGTCGAAGCCGGCGCGCTGCGCGGCGCGGAAGAAGCCGTAGGCGTTCGCGAGGTGGAAGCGATCGGCGCCGGGCGGCTCCACCGGCGCGAGGTGGCGGTGGCCCAGGAGGGCGCCGCAGAGGTTCTCGACCTCGGGCGCGCCGCGCGCCTTCTCGCGCAGGGAAACGTACTCGTGGCCGGCCATGAGGTCGGCGCGGTAGCGCTTGGCGATGGCCACGTAATCGCCCCCGGGCAGCGGCAGGTAGCGCACTTCGCGCGGCGTGTTGAGCCGGTCCTCGAAGACCCAGACGGGGGTCACGCCGTAGCCGGCGGGGCGGCCGGCATTGAGGGCCATCTTGAGTTTGCAGTCGAAGGGGCTGTCCACGATGGCGGCAAGCGCTTGCTTTCCGGAAACGACGCCGAAGACGGGAAGGGTGAGGCCGGTCTGGCCGCCGGAGTAGATGAACTGCTCGACGCGGCGGGCCTTGCGCTGGGGGGAGAAGTCGCAGAGCGCGCCGAGGCCCATGGGAAGCACCAGGTAGCCCTGCGCGCCGGCGGCCTGCCAGCCCAGGCCGCGCGGGCACTCGAGTTCGACCACCTCGCCGGGGCGGAGGCCCTGGGCCGGGTGCACGGCGATGCGCAGGGCGTCGTCTTGCAGGAGGAGATCGAAGGCCACCAGGATCTCGGGCGCGTCGGCGCGGAGGCAGCGCACGCGGCCGTGGATCCCGTTCGCGAGGGGCGTGAAATCGAGCCGGCAGCCGGGCAGGCGCTTGGCAGGCTTATCGTCGCCAGTGCTGAGCCGCAGCGCCGCCAGGGGAGCGAGCGATTGCCAGGCCGAGCCGGAGCGCGAGTCGCTCAGGACGAGGCGGCGGGCGCCGTCAAGTTCGAGCGCAAGTGCGGCATGGGCAACCCTCATGGGGTCTAACCTCCCGGCGGGCTGGACGCCCAGTTCTGTTTGAGCCCGAAGAGCATGGCGGTGCACCGAACTAACTCGCCATCGCGCACCACCCAGAGCCGCTCGGGATGGACTTGCGCGGTCAGGCGCCGCGCGAAGGGACTGGTCGGGCCAATGGTTTGATCGAAGCCGCTTGGATAGACGTAGGCGCCCAGGAAGTGAACGTACAGCGAAGCGATCACCAGGACCGCGAAGGCAACCTTGGCCCAGCCGTGCCGGCCGATCACCTGCTGCCAGGCAAGGGCCAGAAAGATGATGAGAAAAGGAACGGCCTCGATGAGGAGCCTGTATCCGAAGCAGTAACCACCCCACCAGACGAGCCACTTCGAGTAGAGCAGGATGAACGCGATCACCGAGATTGCCAGGCCCTTGTGGAACGCAGGCACGCCCCTGGCGAAGAGGGCGTAGCCCAGGTACAGCAGCGCCGGCAGGAAAACCGGGCTGAATACCAGCAGGCCGCGGTTGGGGCTGAACAGCACGCCCAGCAGGCTGGAGAGGAGCCTGCCGTTGAAGCCGGCGAGCCCCTGCGCCTGCCCCAAGGCGGTCACCGTGCCGAAATAGGCCTGGCTATACAGTGACATGAGAAGCAGGGGTATCGCCCCGAGGCCAAGAAAGCCCGCCGCGCCGGCGCGATGGCCGCGCAGGGCCCAAAGCGCATAGATCGCCAGGGGCGCGACGAGCACCGCGTTGGTGGGGCGGTTCCAGATCGCCATCCCCAGGAGGAAGCCCGACGCCGCGATCCGCCGCCTGCCGCCCGAAAGCACTAGCCAGAGGGATGCCGTGATGAAGAGCAAGGAGGGCCCGTGCTGCCAGATGCCGCGGCTGGTCACGCTCCACACGGCGGTGCAGAAGGCGTAGATGAGGGCGAAGGCGATGGAGGCGACTTCGCTCTGAAGCAGGCGCCTCAGGGCCAGGTACACAAAGACCACGGAGAGCGCGGAGATGAGGGAGGAGGTGATGAGCGAGAGGAGGTGGGTGTCCTCGACCAGGTTGATGCCCATGAGGTAAGCGATGCCGTAAACGGGAAGTTGAAGCAGGCCGGGAACGATGGGATAAGTTGACACCACCCTGCCCTTGGCTTCGACGAAGTAGTGGGGGAGATGCTTGGGGTCAGGCGCCCACTGGGTCATCGCGAGATGGTGGTCGCGCAGAAGGGAAATGGGCAGCAGTTCATTGGGATACGTGTCGCCCGGCGTGGATCCCAGGTACCTGAACTTGGCGAGGTACACCGCCAGGGGAAAGAGGAACATGAGCGCCACGAGGAGTTCTCTCAGGCCGAGATCGCGCGAGCGGCGGGCCCACGCCCGTCGCAAGGTCTCTTCCAGCGTGCTCGTCGAACCCACGGCTCTCCCTCAACCGAGTCCGGCTTTTGGATTGGCGCTGTCTTCTGCGGCCAGGGGATCCCTTCCTATCCCGTATGGGGAAGAAGGGAGTAGCAAGTAGGGAGCAGGGGAAAGCCATCCCCCGAGCCTTTCTCACTTACTGCTTCCTGCTCGCTACTCTCGGGCAAGGCGGAGGCCGAGATTCCCTGGCCGCTGGCTCCCTGTGCCTTGCAGGCCGGGCAAACGGACAGGCCTCGCGTTCGCTCGGAATGACAAGGCTGCCGGGAGGGCAGGTCTATTTCTTGCGGGGCGCGGCGACCAGGACCTGGGAGTGGCGCAGGACGTTGTCGCCGTGGGTGTAGCCCTTGCGGACTTCCTCGACCACCGTGCCCTCGGGATGCTGGTCGGTCTCGACGCGGCCGACGGCCTCGTGCCGGTGGGGATCGAAGGGCTGGCCGCTAGCGCGGATGGCGTGCACGCCGTGCTCAGCGAGGACCTCGTGCAGTTGCTTGAGGATGAGCCGGACCCCCTGGAGCAGGGCGTCGGAATCCGGCTTCTCCTTTCCGGCGGCCAGGGCGCGCTCGAAGTTGTCCAGGACGGGCAGGAGAGATTCGAGCACCGTTTCTCTTCCGTAGCGGATGGCGTCGCGCTTCTCGTCGCGGGCGCGGCGGCGGAAGTTCTGGAAATCGGCGAGGACGCGCAGGCGCTCTTCGTTGGCGCGGCGCAGTTCCTCCTGGGTCTCGACGGCGTCGGCCTCGGCGGCCTCGAGTTCGCCGCGCCCGATCTCGAGCGGCGGCCCCTCCGCGGGCTCGAGTTCCTCGGGTTCGAGCAGGCCGGGGGTCACCGGGGATTCACCGGGCTCGGCGGGCACGTACTCCTCGGCGAGTTCCTCGCGCTCGAGGTTCTGGGCCCGCTCCTCTTCCTCGGCCTCGCGCTGGGCCAGGGTCTCCTCCTCGTAGGCGGGATGCTCCTCGGCATCGCCATGAGGGGAGCCCGCAGGGGTGCCTCGCTGTCGGCGCATGGGTGCTCAAGCCTCCGGCTTAGCGCTGGGCGGCTGGCGAACCGCCGTCCTGATCGCGTTTCTTGATGATGGTGTCAATGCTCAAGATGGCCTCGGCGATCTCGCCCGCCGCCCGCAGGGCATAGACCTTGACAGGGGTCGGGTCCACCACGCCCAAGTCTAGCATATCCGCGACCTCGCCGGTGTCGCAGTCAATAGCCAGATGGCCGTCCTGGCGCTGGGCGGCGGCCACGGTGAGGTCGCCGATTTTCTCCAGGGGGTTGAAGCCGGCGTTGGCGACGATCTGGATGAGGGGGCGCTTGAGGGCCTCGATGACGCAGTCCACGCCGTAAGCCGCCATCCCGCGGGTGCGCCGGCGCAGGCGCTGCACCGCCGCCACGGCCGCCATCTCCGCCGCGCCGCCCCCGGCCACGACGCCGCCCCGGATGGCCTGCTGCACGGCGGAGGCGGCGTCCTCGGCGATGCGCTGGCGCTCGTCCTTGACCTCGCTGGTGGCGGCGCCCACTACGATGGTGGCCATGGGCTTGCCCGCGCCGCCGGTGATGCGGAGGTGGCCCAGGCGCTCGTCCTCGATGACGTGCCTGGCGCGGCCGAGCAAGCGCTTGAGTTGGCCGGGCTCGCGGGCCAGGCCGGCGCGCTTGAGGGCGCGCGCGCCGGTGTGCTCGATGAGGCGCGAGAGGTCGCGCCGCGAGACGCGCCGGATCACCATCACGCCGGCGTCGGTGAGCATCTCCTCGGCGAGGTCGCCCACCGGCCCGTCCACCGCGACCAAGCCGACGCCGAGGTCAATGACGTTCTGGAGCGCCTGGCGGAACTGCTCCTTGAGTTCGAGATACTTGGCGAAGCCCGCGTCGGTGCCCAGCGCGTCGTCGTGGATCTCCTCGGGCTCCAGCGCGTCGTCCACGACGAGCACTCTTACGTTGCGGCGCTCGCGCGGCATCTGGCGGTTGAGGCGTTCCTTGGCGATCACCAGCCCGGTGACGGCCTCGCCCTCGGCGCCCTCCTTGGCGACCACCCATTCCGCGAGTTTGAACGCGGGATCGAGCAGCGCCTCGGCGCCGACGAGGCGGGCGGCCTGCACCACCAGGGCGGCGATGTCATCGTGCCCGCGGCCGGCGATGAGCGCCGCCTGGCGAAGCAGCGGATCGTCGAGGCCGGAGAGGGGGCGGCTCGAGGCGCGGACGGCCTCGATGGCGCGGGCCACGCCCTCGCGCATGCCCTCGATGATCTTGGTGACGGGCACGCCCTTGGCCGCGTGGTTCACCGCCTCGCCGATGAGCGCGCCCGCGAGCAGCGTCGCCGTAGTGGTGCCGTCGCCGACCTCGGTTTCCTGGGCCTTGGCGGTGTGGATGAGCATCTTGGCGGCGGGGTGGTTCACCTCGATCTTGTCGAGGATCGCCGAGCCGTCGTTGGTGATGGTGACGTCGCCGAAGCGGTCCACCAGCATGCAGTTGAGGCCCTTGGGGCCGAGCGTGCCCTGCACCGCGGAGGCGATGGCGCGGATGGCGTTAGCGTTGCTCAAGAGCGCGGAGAAGCGCTCGTCCACCTCGGAGGCGCTCACCTGCTGCAGGTTGGTGTTGGGTTTGTCGGGCGGCATGATGGCGCTACTGCAAGCCGATGCGCGCGATCGTCTCGCCGAGCGCGCGGGCGACCACGCTCACCACGGCGACGGCGCGGCCGTAGGGCATGCGCTTGGGGCCGACGACGGCGACCGCGCAGGAGACGCGCGACTCGACCATGTAGTTCGCGGCCACCAGCGCGCAGTCGGCGAGCGCGGGATGGGGGCTCTCGGCGCCGATGCTGATGGAGACCTCGCCCGCCGGAAGGTGGGCCAGGATGCGGCGCAGCGGCGCGCGCTCCTCAAAGACGTGCATCACGCGGCGCGCCTTGGCGACGTCGGCGAACTCGTGCTGCTCGAGGATGTGGGCGGCGCCGCCGACATAGATGCGGTCCTGGGCGATATCGGCGACGGCCTCGTACACCGCATCGGCCGCGGCGCCCGTGGCGCGCTCGAGGCGGGCGGCGGCGATCGCCAAGCGAACCTCCTCGCGGCTGATGGCGCTCAGGGCGCGGCCGGCGAGGCGGTGGTTGAGGGCCTGGGTGAGCCCGCGGCACTGGCTCGCGGTGATGCGCGTAGGCAGCGCCGCCAGCGCGTGCTGGGCGCGGCCGGAATCGGCGACCGCGACCACGAGGAGGTGGTTGGCGCCGACCGGCGCCATCTCGATGTGGCGCAGCGTGTCCTCCTGGGCGTCGGGCGCGAGGGCGACGGCCGCCTGGTGGGTGAGGCGCGAGAGGAGTTGGCAGGTGGCCTCCAGGATGGGCTCGATTTGTAGATGGGTGGCCAGGGCCTCGTCAATCCAGCGGCGCTCGGCGGCGGTGGGCTGGCGGCGGGGCATGAGGTAGTCCACGTAGTAGCGATAGCCGGCGTCGGTCGGCACGCGGCCGGCGGAGGTGTGGGGATGGTCGAGATAGCCGGAATGCTCCAGGGCCGCCATCTCGTTGCGGACGGTGGCGGGCGAGACGTTGCCCAGGCGCTCGGCGACCGCCGCTGAGGAGACGGGCTCGGCCGCAGCCGTGTACATGTCCACCACGGCCGCCAGCACCTGGCTCTTGCGCCGATCCAGCAGCATGGTCGCGCCGCTCCCGAGGGGAACCATACCATCGGGGCAAGACGGTTGTCAAGGCGGAGCGGCGGTGCGGTGCCGTGTGGGGGCACCCCGGTGTGGGTGTCCATGTGGTTGGGGCGGCCACCCTTCGGCCGGCTCAGGGCAGGCGCGGGGCCGCCCCTACGACTGAAGGCTACCGCGGTTCAGCCCCAACGCGGGACTATCCCTCCGGCTTCACATCCTCCAGCGGCTTGACGTTGCCGTACTTGTGCTTCGGGCCCTGGCCTTCGGCGGCCCAGCGGCAGGCGTTGGCGATCACCTTCTGCACGTTCTCGTCGTAGTAGATGGGGAACGTCTCGTGGCCGGGCCGGAAGTAGAAGACCTTGCCGCGCCCGCGGTGGAAGCAGCAGCCGCTGCGGAACACCTCGCCGCCCGCGAACCAACTGATGAACATCAAGTGGTCCGGCTGCGGGATGTCGAAGCGCTCGCCATACATCTCGACGTGCGGCAACTCGAAGTACTCGGGCAGGCCGTCGGCGATGGGGTGGCCGGGATCAATCACCCAGATGCGCTCCTTCTCGCCGATCTCGCGCCACTTCAAGTCGCACGAGGTGCCCATGAGTTTCCTGAAGATCTTGGAGAAATGCCCCGAGTGCAGCACGATCAAGCCCATCCCCTGCAGCACGCGCTTGTGGACCTTGTCCACGATATCGTCGCGAACTTCGCCGTGGGCCATGTGGCCCCACCAGGTCATGACATCGGTCTTGGCCAAGACGGCGTCGGTGAGGCCGTGCTCGGGGTCGTCGAGGGTGGCGGTGCGGACCTGGAAATCCTCGTGCTTCTTGAGGGCGGCCGCGATGACGGCGTGCATGCCCTTGGGATAGACCTTCTTGACGGCGTCGTGGGTCTTCTCGTGGCGGCCCTCGTTCCAGACAGTGATGCGGATCTTCTCGGCCATTCCTCTCTTCCTTTCGCAGCGATGTGCGGGTGGCCTGTTTCGGGCTTGGCCCCGGGAGGTCCTGCCAGGGCCGGTCGCCCCCGCAGGCACAGCGCGGCGTAGAACGGGCGGCGTTGAGGCCCTTCTATGCCGGCGTGTCTTTAGCACCCTCCAGGCGAGCGAGCAGGCTGGTGAACATCTGCTGGTGGCGCTCCTCGTCGGAGAGCAGCCGGCGCAGGACCCGCTGGTGCTCGGGCCGGCTTGCCTTCATCTCCGCCTCCCGGTACAGGGCAATGGACTGCTTTTCGCCCGCGAGGTGCACCCGGAGCATCTCCTCCGGCGTCTCCATGGGGCGCAGCAACTTGAAGTCGGCCTTCGGCACCCCGCCCAGCGCCACGATGATGCTTGCCGTGGCCTCGGCGTGGTTCAGCTCGTCCCGCACTGCCTTGCGCAGGCCGGCCGCCAGTTCGCTCTGGCCCAGGCGCGCAATGTGCTGAGGCATCAGGAAGAGCGCCCCGTACTCCAACTCGATGGCGTGATTGAGGATCTCGATCAGCGCCTGGTCTTGGTTCATTGCAGCGCCTCCTGGGAGGTTGATCTCGTGTTCATTCCCGCCTGGACTCTTCGAACGAACGTGACGGCGCAGCGATGTGATCTCGCCTTGCAGGCGCGCCCGACGTCCAGGCGGCGCGCTGGGATCATACCTCGCAGGAATCGGTTCCCCAAGAGGGACCTCGCTCCCTCTTACCGGAGGCCGCACTGCCACCGAAGTCGCTGGCGGCTCGCCAGCCGGGCCGCAGGCGGCTATGGCCTCGCCAGCGGCAGCAGGCCGACGAAGAGCCGGACATCGGGATCGGTGAGGGGGTCGCTCTCGCCGCGCGCGGCGGCCTCGGCGAGCACCCGGCCGGGCTGATCGGAGCGCATGGCGCGGCCGAGCGGGCTGTCGCCGCCTACCGGGCGAAGCGACGATCCGAACGTCGGCAACCCTGGCACGAACCTGCTGATCTGCTGCACCAGGCCGTGCAGCCCCGCGCGCGCGGGCGGGATCCTGGCCCAGAGGTCGTCGGCGGCGAGCCCGTCGCGCAGGTTCGAGCGGATGGGCGGCGTGGGGTCGAACGGCCCCTCGACGCCCTTGCCGGCGACCACAGCGCGCAGGTGAGCGACCGAGCCCCTCGCGCCGCTTTGAGCCGCCAGCACGGCCGGCGCGAGCGTCGGGTCACTGGGCCCTTCGGTCATGATGACGGCATCCGCGAGCGAGGTCCAGGCGCTCCAAGATGTCGCGTAGTCGTCTGCTGGCTGCGCGGGAATGCGCAAGCCGGTTCCCGCGAAGGGACTGAAGGACGCCCCGGACTGCGTCGCCGCGGCGGCGCCCAGAATGGCCAGCCGGGTGACCGCTTCAACCACCGCCTCCGGGCCGGCCTCGGGCAGCATCCTGTAGAGCGCGTCGGCGAGCCAGGCGCGGTCAATCTGTCGGTCCGGGAAGGCGAGACCCTCAGGCCACTGGTGGCGCAGCGCGTCTCGCGACTCGGCGGATCGCGTCAGCCACGCGAGGCCGTAGAGCAGCGCGTGGCTGGGCGTGAGATGCTGGATGAGCGCGGACGGGTCGCGCCTCAAGTGCCCGAGAATCGTCAGCCTCTCGCGGGCCTCCTCCTGCGCCGCGCGCGAGACGGGGAGCCAGATGGCCGCCTGGTCGCCATCATAGTCGGCGTTGAGCATCCGGCAGCAGAGCGGATGCAGGCGAAGCGTGAGCCCCTCTCGCAGCACGGGCTGGAGGGCGACGATGCAAGTCGGCTCCCAGGTGGGCGCGCGGTTGATGATCACCAGGTTCTCGGCCATGACCTCGGCCAGCGCCTTGCGCGCTTTGGCGGTGCGCGCCTGCGCGGCCTCGCGGCCCACCCGCCCGATCACATAGGGCTCGAAGAGCGGCCAGGCCAAGCCCTCGGGCACACCGATCTCGTCGGGCTTCAAGTCGTATCCCGGCGACAGCGCGGTCTTGCCGGTGAAGAGCGCCTGCCCGGCGAGTGTCACGTCATCGCGGTCAGGCAACCCCGCGAACATGGCTGCGACGGCTTGGCGCAGCCTGGCGGCGGCTGTCTCACGCACCGAAGGGGGCGGGCCGCCAGCCGCGGCTGGCGGCATAGCGGCTTGCTCAGCCGCGTGGTAGCCATCGAGGCCACGCGCCGTCGGGCCGAGGTGCCACATCCAGTGGCTGTCAATCCACGGGTGAGGCACCCCAACGGGAAGGGGCAGGCCACCCAGGCCAGGCTCAGGCATCACGGAGAAATGCACGGCATCGCCGTCGAACTTCATGGCGATCCCAGCGGCAGCAAGGATACGCTGGAGTCGGCGGAACGCCCGTGACGGAGGCTGCGGGGGCTCGGGAAGCGGGCCGGCATCCAAGACGGTCAAGAGCGCTCGCGGCTCCTCCTGCCTGATGGAACGGGTATCGAACTCGTCGCGGATGTTCTCGAAGGCGCCTGCAGTCTTGAGTGCCAGGTATTCGAGGACCCCAGCGCGCATGCCACTGGGCGGATCCACGCTGAAGGCGCGCAGTTTCGAGGCCGAGAGGTGGACCAGGCGGCCCCAGTACACGTAGCCGACTGTTGAGGGCTGATCGAGGGGCGGGCCGCCCTTGCCGTCGCTGAGCGTCCACTGGCCGGATTCGGGCAGGCCGGCGGAGCGGAGCATCTCGCGAAGGGCTGCGCTATCAGGGCCGCCGAAAGGCGGTGCTATGACCGGCTCGCCGCGCGCCTGCGCGACGTTGCCCAACGCCGCCTCGACAATCTGCCCGAAGTCGAGGCGACTGTACACACCGTGCGAATCGAAGACCAGGTCCACCGCGCGGCCATCGGGCAGGTGGGGCATTTCGTCATCGGGGAGGATGGCTCCCACCACGCCCTTCGCGCCATGGCGGTTCGCGAGTTTGTCGCCGACCTCCAACGGGTGCGGCGATGTCATCCGCGCGGCAGCCGATTCGCTCACCACGATGGCATCCTCGTAGTTCATCATCTTCCAGGGCAGGTAGGCAGTGAAAAAGTTGCGCCCGAACCAGCCGCTCCCATCGGTCGGCTCGTGGCCTGACTGCACGAGGGCCGGCTCCGCGGGCTCCTGCGGGATCCACTGCCGGATCATATTCACCCCCATCAGGAGGCGGGAGGGATCGTTGTGCGAAAGCAGCGGCACCATGCAGGCGGTCATCCCCAGTGCTCCCTCAGGCGACGGGTCAACGGTGGCGATGCGCCGGTCAACCACGTCCGCGCCGGCCGCCAGGTGAAGAATGCGGCCATTGTTGGGGCCCTCGGGCGTGTTGAACGGGCAGGCGCGGCCGCGCTGCGAGGGGTGATAGCGCGTATCGTCGCCCAGGATCCAGATCCGCCGCGCGTGGGTCTGGCGGGCGTAGGCATTCGTGGTGTCGAGCCAGAAGGCGGTCGGCGCCTCCATCAGGAAGGCGCGCAGCCAGCGGTCGAGCGGCAGCCAAGAGCGCAGCGTGTCCTCGGACCACTCGAAATCGGCGGGTGGGCGCACCAGGCGAGGCAGGATCTCGTCGGCGAGTTGTTCGCCGACGGCCTTGATCTCGGCTGCGGCCAGGTCGTTGCTGCTGGCCGTCATGATGACGGCGCGCTCGCCGCCATTGAACGCGAAGGTGCCATCGGCGAGCGGGAAGGGGAGGCCTTCATAGGTCACGGCGCATTGCCCTTTCCCATTGGCGACCGCCAGGCGCACTTCGCCGACGCCATCGGCGACCTCGCGAGCCTGGTAGTCGGCGAGCGACATCACCTGGGCGAGGGCCGCCGGCAGCGTCTCGCTGATGAAGCGCCGAAAGGAGCGCACGTTCACATGCTCTTTCATGGCGAGGTTCATAGTTCATCCTCCATGTGCTCGGCCAGCCAGCGCATCGCGTGGTGCAGCCGCGACTTGACCGTGCCGACCGGAATCCCGAGTTGGGCCGCGATCTGAGGGAGGGTCTTCTCTTGCAGCCGGGCCAGCCGCAGCACCGTCTGCTTGTCGCCAGGCATCTGGTCAATGAGGGCCATCACGCGCTCCAGTCGCTCGCGCCAGATCGCCTCGTCCTCGGGCGCCGGCGTCGAGGCCTCGAACAGCGACGCGGCGGCTTCCCACTCCTCGTCCTCCATGAGCGCGTCCAGGGAATCCGCACGCCGCCGGCTCCGCAGCGCGTTGAGCGCGAGGTTGGTGGCGATCGCCAGCAGCCAGCCCACCACGCTGCCGCGGCCCTCCCATTGCTCGGCGCGCTGCCAGACCCGCAGCCAGAGTTCCTGCTGCAGGTCCTGCGCGGTGGAGGCGTCCACGTAGCGCTCCAGATGCACGCGCAGCAGCCGCCCGTGCCGCTCCATGAGGCGCTCGAGGGCCTCGGCATTCCCCGCCTGGATGCGCCGCATCAGTTCCGCGTCGCTCTCGGCCAAAGACCCCTCCAATGAGGAAGACACAGTTCGACAGGCATCAGTTCAATTCGCCACCCGCAACTATTTGACTGCCAGAGCGGCGTGGTGTAGTATGCGCGCGAAACTCTGCTAGATCGGCTGAGGGCGCGATCCTCGCGGAGGATGCCATGAGGAAGTGGAGAGAACGCATCGCCATCAACCCCGAGGTGATGCTCGGAAAGCCGGTGATCGCGGGAACGCGCATCCCCGTGGAGCGCATCCTGCGCAAACTCGCCGCCAACATGAGCGTCGAGGCGATTCTGCGCGACTATCCTCGGCTGACGCGCGAAGACATCCAGGCTGCCCTCGCTTATGCCTCCGACGCCGTGGGCTCGGAGGAGATCTTGCTGACCGGTTCCTGATGAAGTTCCTGGCGAACGAGAATGTGGAGTAGCCGGTCGTGGATGCCCTGCGCGCCGCAGGGCACGACGTGGTCTGTGTCGCCGAGGTCGCACCAGGAGCGCGTGACGAAGAGGTGCTCGGTCTGGCCAACGCGCAAGCCCGGCTCATCCTCACGAACGACAAGGACTTTGGGGAACTCGTCTATCGAGACGGGAGGGTCTCACAAGGCGTTGTGCTGCTCCGCTTCGCGGCTGAAGATGGCCGGGAGCGGGCCGCGCGCCTCGCCGACGTTCCTCCCTCGATCATGGAGCGGCTTCCAGGGCATTTCGCTGTGCTGAGCGAGCAGGGGGTGCGGCTCCGCCCGTTGCGGCGAGCCCAAACGCCGTGACCCGGCAAGCGCAGCGCGAGAGCATTCACATCAGGAGGCTGGAATGGTCGTGACCGGACAGAATGGCCTTGCGGAGTTCTCGTTTACATCGTCGAAGCGATATGGCGACCCGTTCAACGAGGTGACGCTGGAGGCAGTGTTCACGGACCCGAAGGGGGATGAGCATCGCGTGCCGGCGTTCTGGGCGGGGGAGCAGATGTGGCGGATGCGCTACGCGTCGCCGAAGGTGGGCGTACACCGCTGGCGCAGCGTGTGCTCGGACGAGTCGAACGCCGGCCTGCACGGCCGCGAGGGGACGCTGGAAGTCGTGCCTTATGAGGGCGCGAATCCGCTCCTGAAGCACGGCCGCCTGCGCATGGCCGAGGACCGCCGGCATCTCGAGCACGTGGATGGCACGCCGTTCTTTTGGTTGGGAGACACCTGGTGGTTCGGCCTGGTGAAGCGGCTTACCTGGCCCGGCGACTTCCAGCGCTTCACCGCCGATCGCGTGGCCAAGGGGTTCAACCTGGTGCAGTTGGTGGCCGGCCTCTACCCCGATGTCTACCAGTTCGACCCGCGCGGCGCGAACGAGGCGGGCTGTCCGTGGACCGAAGGCTATCGCGCGATCAACCCGGCTTACTTCGACATGATGGACCTGCGCATCGAGTGGCTGGTGCGGTCGGGGATCGTGCCGTGCATCGTGGGCGCGTGGGGATACTACATCAAGTATGCCGGCCCCGAGGTGATGAAGAAGCACTGGCGCAACCTGGTCGCGCGATATGGCGCATACCCGGCGGTGTGGTGCGTGGCGGGCGAGGCGGTGATGCATTTCTACACCGAGCACTTCGGACCCGACCACGAGGCCTATGCGCGCGAAGCCTGGACCGATGTGATGCGCTACCTGCGCGAACTCGATCCCTATCACAACCCGATCACCATTCACCCCACCTGGCCCGACTCGCGCGCGATGATCAACGACGCCTCGCTGCTCGACGTGGACATGCTCCAAACCGGCCACGGCTACAACGCGATGGAGGGCACGGTGAAGTCCCCGATGGCGGCCTTTGCGGGCGAGCCGCCGCTGCCGGTGATAGACGGCGAGCCGATGTATGAGGGGATCATGGGCGGCTGCTGGCACGACCTGAGCCGCTTCTGCTTCTGGACGTGCATGATGTCGGGCGCGGCCGGGCACACCTATGGCGCCAATGGCATCTGGCAGATGAGCACGCCCGAGGAGCCCTGCGTGGCGATCAGCGGCTCGTGGGGCGACACCACCTGGGAGGAGGCGTCGCGCCTCGCGGGGTCGGCGCACGTGGGCGTGGGCAGGCGGATCATGGAGCGGTTCCCGTGGTGGAGGTTCCGGCCGCGCGTGGAACCGGAATGGGACGCCGAGGAGCGGATTTCGCCGCTGGCGGCGGGGATTCCCGGCGAGGTGTGGATGTTCTACCTGGCGTCGGAGGGGATCGCGCGCAAATTCCACGGGATGATGGGGAAGCCGGTGCGCATTGAGGCGGGAGCGAAGTATCGCGCCAAGTTCATCAGCCCCCGCGACGGCCACGACGTCGAGATCGGGCCTGTGGAGCCCGACGCCGAGGGCCTCTGGCGTCACCCGCGCAAGCCCAGCCGGGATGATTGGGTGCTGGTGCTGGAGGGGCAGAAGGCGCGGCAGAACGCTCACCCGACCTCTCCCTGAGAGGGAGAGAGGACTCGCCCCTACCCGCCGCCCAGCACTTTGAGGTAGTTGATCAGGTCGTTGAGGTCCTGGTCGGAGATCTGGAAGCGGGGCATGGTGGGATCGAGGCGGTGGCCGTCGGGCTCGACGCCCTGGGTGATGGCGCGCTTGATGGTGGCGTCGGTGTAGGGTTCGTGGTGGTGGCCGGCCTCCTCGCCCGCGGCGTGCTGCTTGCCGGTGAGCACGCCGTAACGAATGTCGGGCGCCGTGATCTGGGTCATCATGACGGTGGTCCCGCCGCGGCCGAGGGGGCCGTGGCAGTCCACGCACGAACCGGCATGCATCCGGAACCACATCGGCCCGCCCGTGAAGGCGATCCGATTGCCGGCCTCAGCGAAGCCGCTGTGGTAGATCCGCTCGCCGTTGGACTGGTACTGATACAAGACGCCCGGCGGCCGCTGCATCGGGCGGCGCATCATGAAGCTGGGGCCGCGATAGCCCGGACTGCGCATCATGCCGAAGCGTCGGATCCGCAGCCCCACCGACCACATCCCCACGACGAAGATCACGGCGGCCACCGCGAAGCAGGCGATGGCGATGAGCAGCAGGGTGCGCGGCTTCATGGCGGCTCCTCGAGGGTGCGCTTCATGTCCTCATATTGGTCGGTGGTGATCTCGCCGCTGGCGTAGCGGCGCTTGAGGATCTCCGCGGGAGTCTCGCCGAAGATGCGCGGAGGCACCGGCTGGCCCGGCCGCAGGCTGGCCACGATGAACCAGATCAGGAAGCCGATACCGGCCAGGATGAGCAGCCAGAACGCCAGCATCAGGATCCCCATCCCGATTACGAAGCCTGGCATCCCCATCTGGATTCCCTCCTTTGCGCCCCTGAAGTGCGGCCAGCCGTGTTCCCTGCAGCGAACCCGAGGCAAGGTTCGGCCGCTGTGGCACTTCGCCGCAGCGGGCCGGCGGCCTTGTGCCCGCACCTGAGGTGCGCCCTGGGGCGGGACGGGAAGGTTGGCGGCGGCCGTGGGCGAAGCAGGTGGAGCGGCCGGGCGCGGCGCCGGCGCTGATGGACATCACCAGGCAGGGCGAGGCTTCGGTATCGTGTTGAGGAATGTCATTCTGTTCGGAGCGATTTTGGCCATGTCAGCAACCGCGGTGTCATCGGCTGAGGCCGGCCCTTCGCCGGTCACCTTCTATGTCGCCCAAACCGGGCGAGACGACTGGTCGGGGAAACTCGCGGCTCCCAACCGCGGCCGGACGGACGGGCCCTTCGCCAGCCTGGCGCGCGCGCGAGACGCCATCCGCGAACTCAAGCGCGAGCAGGGCGGTCTGAAGCAGGCGGTCACGGTGTGCCTTCGCAAAGGCGCCTATTACCTCGATGAGCCGTTCGTGTTGACGCCGGAGGATTCGGGAACCGCCGGCTGCCCGATCACGTACTCGGCTTACAAGGACGAGAAGCCGATCGTGAGCGGCGGCCGGCTCATCACCGGCTGGAGGAAGACCGAGGTGCATGGGCGACAGGCGTGGGCTGCCAAAGTGCCCGAGGTCGCGGCGGGCAAGTGGTCCTTTCGCGAACTGTTCGTGAATGACGAGCGGCGCCCGCGCACGCGGCTGCCGAAGGAGGGTTTCTACCACATCGCCGGCCTGCTCGAGGACGTGAGCAAGGTCCAGTGGAGCCAGGGGCAGGACCGGTTCCGGTTCGCGAACGATGACCTGAAGGCGTGGGCGAACTTGCAGGATGTGGAGATTGTGTCGCTGCAGTTGTGGGTCGAGTCGCGGATGCCGATCGCGAGCGTGGACGCGGCCGAGCACGTCGTGACGCTGGGCAAGCGCAGCGTGTTCCGACTGACGGACGACTTTCAGACCACGGGCGCGCGCTACTACGTCGAGAACGTTTTCGAGGCGCTGGATACGCCCGGCCAGTGGTACCTGGAGCGGACGAGCGGCACGCTCTACTATCTGCCGAAGGAGCGCGAGGAGCCGCGCACGTGCGAGGTGGTGGCCCCGCGGCTGGCGCAGGTGGTGCGGTTCGAGGGCGACGCCGAGAAGCAGCAGTGGGTGGAGCACGTGCGGCTCAAGGGCCTGAGCTTTATGCACGCGGAATGGGCGCTTCCGCCCGACAGCGCGGGGTCGTCGCAGGCGGCGGTGAGCGTGCCCGGGGCGATCTACTGGCAGGGGGCGCGGTCGTGCGCGGTCGAGGGCTGCACGGTGGCGCACGTCGGCACCTACGCCATCGAACTCGCCGGGGGATGCGAGGGGAACACCATCGCGCACAACGCGCTCTTCGACCTGGGGGCGGGCGGCGTGAAGGTCGGGCACGGCACGGCCCGCACCACGGTGAGCGACAACGAAATCCACGACGGCGGGCACATCTTCCACAGCGCGGTGGGCGTGTGGATCGGCAACAGCGGACACAACGAGGTGGCGCACAACCACATCCACGACCTCTACTACACCGGGATCTCCGTGGGGTGGACCTGGGGCTATGGGCCCAGCGAGGCGGTGGCGAATCGGATCGAGTACAACCATATTCATCACGTCGGCCGCGGGCTGCTCAGCGACCTGGGAGGGATCTACACGCTGGGCGTCTCGCCGGGCACCGTGCTGCGCTATAACCTGATCCACGACTGCTGGTCGCACACGTACGGCGGGTGGGGGATCTACCTCGACGAGGGCAGCACCAACATCGTGGTGGAGAACAACGTGGTGTTTCGCACCAAGACGGGCGGCTTCCATCAGCATTATGGGCGCGAGAACCTGATCGAGAACAACGTGTTCGCGCTGGCGAAGGAAACGCAGATCATGCGCTCGCGCGAGGAGGAGCACCGGTCGTTTACGTTCCAGCGCAACATCGTGTATTGGAGCGAGGGCGAACTCCTGGGGAGCACCTGGAAGAACGGCAACTTTCTGCTCGACCACAATCTCTACTGGGATACGCGCCGCCAGCCCATCACCTTCGCCGGGAAATCGCTCGAAGAGTGGAGGGCCTTCGGCCAGGACGCGCACAGCGTGGTGGCGGATCCGAGATTCGCGGATCCCAAGAAGGGCGATTTCACGCTGGCGGCCGACTCGCCCGCGCTGGCCTTGGGCTTCAAGCCGATCGAGATCTCGGGGGCGGGGCCGAGGCGATAGCCGCACGCCCCTGTGGCCGCGTCAAGGGCGGATGGCCACCACCTTGCGGTAGATCAGGATGGCCGAGCCGGGATGCGCGGGGAGGCGCACGGTGAGGCCGTCGGTCATGAGTTCGCGGCCGGAGAATTCGCACGAGCCGCTTTCGTCCGGGTTCGCCACTGCGTAGCGCGCCGCCGGGTCCAGGCCCTCAAGCCGCACGCCCAGCGAGTCGGAAGCGCAGGCGGCGCGGCGAAAGGCCTGAACCAGCCCCTGGCCGAGGTCGGGACGATCGAATTGCCAGGCGATCCAGACATCGTTGGCGGTGCTGTAGGGCGTGAGGGGGAAGAAGTCACCGCTGAAGAGCGGCCGCACGCGCTCGTACTCGGCGATGCGCTGCGCCAGCGGAGCCCAGAACGGCGCATCGGGGGAATAGAAATCGAAGGCATAGGCCATGTGCGTGCCCATGCCGCTGCGGAAGTCGTACGGATCGGTGGAGACGGCGCCTTGCCCATGCAGCGCGAGCCAGAAAGAGAGCGCGTACTCCATGCTCTGCGCGCCCACGGGGTCCCACAGGTAGTCGGTGCGCAAGAGGGGGACGCAGCGCCGCAGCATCTCGAAATCGAGCCGCCGGCCGCCGCTCGCGGAGTTGTCGAGGAGGAGATGCGGATGCTCGCGGGCAAGCGTGTCGAGGTAATCGTAGAGGCCGCTGATGTAACGGATTTCGTTCATGCCCTGGCGGTCGGGGCTCTCGTTCGCGCGCCAGTAGTAAAGAGGGTGCAGGTTGAAATCGTGCCGGTAGATATCAACGCCGACCTCGCCGATCATCGCGGAAAACGTGCGCTTGGCCCAGGCGAGCGCCGCGCCATTGCCGAGATCGAGAAGGCGCCAGTCTGACTGGTAGGCGAGTGGGGGAGGAAGGTTCGCGGGCGCGAGCAGCCATTCCGGGTGCTTCTCGCGAAGCCACGTGCCGGGCATCACGCGCTCGGGCTCGAACCACACCAGGAACTTGAAGCCCGCCTTGTGGGCGGCCTCCGCGACCGGCTTGAGGCCGCGCGGAAAGCGCGTGGGGTCGGGGTCCCACGTGCCCATGCCGAGCGGAAAGCCGCCCGTGGACCAGCCGGCATCTACCCACCAGCAGTTGACCGGCAACGTGTGGGCGGCGACATTGGCGATGGCCTGCACCTGGTTGGCCTCGCTCACGTTGTTGAAGCCGATGGTGGCGCCCGACGTGGCAACGGGCGGATCAACGGCGCGCCCGCCGGGCCGCCGCGAGTAGTGCCGCAGCAGCAGGCTCCGCAGCAGGTTGTGGCCGCGCAGCCGATCGCCGGAGTAGAAGAGCAGAAGGATCGCGGGCGTGCGGATTTCCTCGCCGGGATGCAGGCGGAGGTGGGTGAGTTCCATTCCCGCCTGGATCGTGAGGTCCGCGCCCTCGCGCGTGAAAACGGCCGCCCACTGGCCCGTCCAACCGATGGCCAGCATCATTC
>Ga0315288_10001380_pt1 | contig 31452 bp, 20 predicted proteins | sample YL17G11_20_MG_FD_203454 | JGI IMG/M metagenome (GOLD analysis project Ga0315288, IMG submission 203454) | Sediment microbial communities from Yellowstone Lake, YNP, Wyoming, USA - YL17G11_20 | ecosystem: Environmental > Aquatic > Freshwater > Lake > Sediment | place: USA: Wyoming | collected...
GAAACCGCGAGTTCCTTTTTTCATTTACTTCTCCTTATTAATTTTCAATCTCTGAAAGTTTTCCTACGAAATCGGATTTCGACCAAAGATCAGCATTCTCGTTACTTTTCGCCACCTCCTTTAAGAAGTTCTCTGTTATGGCCTCAGACAGCATAACCGGCGCCGAAGGGCGCCATTTTGCTGCCTTGATACAATACCCAATATAGCACAAAACTAACCAATTGTCAAAAAATATCTTTGCTTGATTGGTTGTTTGCTCGCCAATTATAAGAATTGTTGGAATATATTAACGTGAGTGGCGGGGCTTAATATATGTCATATCTAAAGTAATGTGATAGTGGATTATTTCTGGCTGATTTTGCTCAAAGGCGGCACAATGTAGTGTTGATTGAAACTTAATTCCTAAATAAGATGTTGCCAGCCCACAAAAATAGCTGGCTATGGTGTAATATAGAAAGTGGAAAACACGTGTAAAGGAGATTTCTATGGCAAAAATGGTACCAGGCCCAAAGACAAAGACAAACGCAAAGAAAAGCGTGAGCCCTGTCGTGGTAGTTGTGGTAATCGCTGTGGTATTGGCGATTGTTGCTGTCGTTTACATGAAATTCAGCAAAGATAAGCAAGGCATGGATATGACAACCACGGGAATGAAGGAAGTACAAGGGCAAGTAAATGAGTTCGTTGGCTCGATTGACCCCGCCAAGGTGGAGGCATGGAAGGCTAAACGCCTTAAAGAGGGCCGGCTCGTGCGTCAGCGTAAGCACGCGCCACCGCCTAAAGGTTAGTAGAAGCAACATAACAGGATGCAGATGGCGGAGCATTTCCCTTCCTCCTCTACCGGCGGCTGATGCGCCGGCAGAGGAGGTTTTGCTTCATTTAAGATAGCCTATGGATCTCAACTGTTCTTTTAGATTCTCAGGAATAGACTGAGTGGCGGTTTGCCCGGAATCCGGCTCCACTGGCCACCTTTTCGTGGGATCAATGAAATAGAGGGGCGGGTCCGGCTGGGCGAGAGCGAATTGGCGAAAAGCCTCCGTGAGTTCGGCCCCGCGTTGCGGCTCAGCTTGAATGATATTTTTCGTTTGATGGGGATCTTTGACGGTATCGTAGAGGGCGCGGGTTTTACCATCATGGCTCAACAATAAAGTTGACTGCAAATCCCTCGCGACAAAGGCTTGAAATTTCTTTGTGGAGGGCCCTGCGGCGGTAAAGGAGTTGGCATTTATGCCGGCGGTTTCTCCGGCGAGCAAAGGCAGGAGAGAACGCCCCTGCGCAACGGCCGGATAGGGCTGGTTGTGAAGATCAAAAAGCGTGGGCAGCAGGTCAATCGTCTGGGTCAAGGCTTTTATTCGTCCCCTGGGTGCGTCTTTGCCGGGGAAGTGCATGATCAGCGGTATATGTGAGGCCTCGTTATAGGGACAAGCAGGATGCCATCCATAGCCATGTTCGCCCAATGATTCCCCGTGATCGGCCGTGATAATCAGCAAGGAATTATCAAACAGGCCGGCTTTCCGCAGGGCCTGCTCCAGCTTCCCCACGGCCTCGTCGGCCCAGCGCAAATTGGCATCATAGAGATTGACCGTCTCTTCAGGAGTTCCGGCGAGTGAGGTGGCCGGCCCCTCATTCTTCTTCCCGGCGGTACCCATTGCCGAGGGCGCGCTCCAGTAAAGGGGCGGTTTCATTCCCGAAAAGATGTCCTGTATATTTTTCGGCGCGTCATAGGGAATATGCGGGGGCAAAAAATGTATATAAGTAAAGAAAGGCTGCTTAGGTTTCTTTGCCAACCAGCGGCTAATCTTTGCGAGTAGATTGTCCGGCCCGGCGGAGGCTTTCTGCGGCAGCACCGGCTGAGGCAGTCTTAGGGCGGGAAGTTTTGGAAGCTCCACTTCAACACGATCGAAGCCTTTTCCGGAGGGCGCGGCAAACAAGACCCAGGGATTTGCAGTGAAGAGCATGGTGTTGAAGCCGAGAGGTTGGAGCGCGGCCACTAAGGACGGGGAATCGCTTGGACTTTTCTTGGGCACACAATAGCGGGATTCGAAAAGCGATTGCGTCGAATCCTCCGTCAAAGAGTATTGACAATAATGTTGCTCAAACACCAGGGAGGCTTGGGCCAAACGGTCACTATTGGGTGTGGTCGGTCGAGGATAGCCATAACAGCCGAAATGATCGGTGCGCGCGGCATCCAGAACGCAAATTATGATGTTGGTTCCGCCGGCAGCTCTTATGCTGTTGATCGCGCTTGAAGCTGGTGTCGGTTTGGTCGTTTTGATGGGCCGCAATAAGTAAATCGCCAGCCCGGCCGCCAGCAGCAAGACCAGCAGCAGCAAAATGCTTTTGAGAAGCCTGTTTTTCATCCTTATACTCAATCTTTCCTTGCGGGCGGCGCCTTATTTAAGATAGCCGAGGGTTTTCAACTGCTCTTTGAGTTCATCGGGAAGCTCATCAGTCTTCTTGAGCTCGGGATTCTCCTCAATCACCCACTTTTTCGCGGGATCAATGTAATGGAGCGGCGGGTAGGGCTGGGCGAGGGCGAATTGGCGGAAAGCTTCTATGAGTTTGGCCGCGCGCGCCGGCTCGGATTTTATAATATTTTTCGTTTGATGAGGGTCTTTGACGGTATCATAGAGGGCGCGGGTTTTGCCGTCATCGCGCAATATCAGGGCGGATTGCAAATCTCTCACGATATAGAATTCACAGCGCGAGACTTTTCCGGCGATGGAAAAGGAATATTCATTTATCCGGGCGGTTTCCCCGGCCATCAGGGGCAGGAAGGAGCGCCCCTTGGCGGTAGCCGGGCAGGGCTCGCCGTGAAGGTCGAAAAGCGTGGGCAAGAGGTCAATTGACTGGGTCAATGCTTTTACGCGGCCCCGGGGCGCGCCTTTCCCGGGGAAGTGCATAATCAGCGGGATATGCAGGGCTTCCTCATAAGGACAATCAGGATGCCAGTTATAGCCATGTTCGCCCAGAGTCTCTCCGTGATCGGCCGTAACAATCAACAGGGTATTATCAAACAGGCCGGCTTGCCGCAGGGCCTGCTCCAGCTTCCCCACGGCCTCGTCGGCCCAGCGCAGATTGGCGTCATAGAGATTAACCGTCTCATCGGGCGAGCCGGCCAACGCCAAGCCGGCCGTCCATTTGCCCTGCTTTTGCCCGGCGGGGCGCAGGGCGGAGGGCGCGCTCCAGTAAAGCGGCGGCTGCTTTCCCGCAAAGAGATCCTTCAGGTTTTTCGGCGCGTCGTAGGGAATATGCGGCTGCACGAAATGGATATAGGCAAAAATCGGCGGCTCCGGTTTAATCGCCAACCAGTTGTTAATGTCTGCGAGCAGATTCTCCGGCCTGAAGAAGCCGTCTTGTTCCGGCCCCTGCTCGGGTTTAGTTTGCGCCAGGAATTGTGCTTTTTGCTTCATGGCAGACTTGCTATAGGTCGCGTCGGTAATGTTATTGAAGCCTTTTAGCAACGCAGTCTCCACTAGGAGCTTGGGATGTACGCTGAGGAACATGGTATTGAAGCCAAGCTGCTGCAAAGCTTCTACTAATGACGGGGAAGCTGCTATATAGTCCGTAATTGCGCGGTATTTTTTCTCCGGCACAATATATCTGGATTCGAACAGCGCCATCGTGGAGATGGCGGTCTCCGGGACTTGAGCATAATGGCGCTCAAACACCAGGGATGCTTGGGCCAGGCGGTCCAGGTTGGGAGTGGTGGGCCGGGGATAACCATAGCAGCCGAAATGATCCGGGCGCGCCGCGTCCAAGACGCAGATTATGATATTCGTTCCGGCCGCCGCCCTCAGGCCGCTGACGGCAGGAGAACCTTTGGTCGGCTTTATGGTCTTGATTTGCCTTAAGAAGTTAATGGTCAGCAAAACAACGAGCAGCAGACCAAGCAGTATCAAAAGCCTTATGAGACGCGTGTTGTTCATCTTCGGTCCCGATCCTTCCTAGTGTTGCGTCCTATGAATAACTAAAAAAAGTACCTGGCTATCGCCATTGCGTGTAAGCTAAGGCTTCCACGCGGGAAAGCGAAAGCTAAGGCTTTCGCACTCCACGTCACTCCTTATTTTAAACAAGTTCTTGCGTATTTAAGTATGTGTTACTTGGAGTGCGGAGTGCCTTAGGCACTCCGCCTTTGTCGGCGGAAGTCATAACTTCCGCCAAAAGGATTCAAAGACGCTTGAATTATACCCCTTTAGGCGCTGTTTAAAAGCACATGAAATGGCTTGTCGGCAATTTATCGCTCGGGCTAGAAGTGTTCAATTTACTCCGAATAGTTCGCTCGGCGGGGCGCGGCGACCCCGCCCTACAGGTGCTTTGCAACAGAGCTACCCCTATACGGGTTCTCCTATTCCGTCGGATTTACCTTCTCGCACTTCGGCGCTGCAATACGGGAGCCCTAAATCTCATGCGATGGGGAGAGGGAAATTTATAAATAGGCTCATTTTGGGAACAAAAAAGAGAGGGCGGCGATTTTTTCGCCGCCCTCTCCGGCTTAACAGAGAAAGCTTAAAGTACCAGATGCTCTAATCGGTTAGAAGCCCCATGCATCGGCGAAAGTGCCGTAGGGATCTACACCCGCTGCGCCACTGTAGCGCAGCCACAAGTTCTTGGGATTGATAGTATTTTCCGGTTTCATCCATTTGGCATGACCATCGGCGAAGCCGATGTTCGTACCGCCATTATGAACCACGGTGCAAGCGGGCGGGTAGGGAGGTCCGGACATGTAGCTCGCTCGCATTCCGCCTATTTCCTCCGGACAGAACAGCGACCACCAGCAGACCACATTATGCTCCGTGCTCTTGGGCTGAGCATCCGAGGTGAGATTTCTTAGATTCGTAAGATCCCACAAATACTCATACCCCACATACCAGGTGTTTCGGCCATCGTCGTTGTAGGGCTCGCAAAGCATCAAAATGGTATTGCCCGGTTCCGGGATGTTGGCTTCCGCAATACCATAGCAGCCAAAGATACCGCCGGTAACATCTCTTCCCTCGTTCATCGAAGGGCCGCCCGGGACCCATTCGTCGGCGGTGCAGCCGCCGTTAAAGGCGTAGCTTAACATTGGGCCGCCAAAATACGCCGTATCCATATGGCCGTCCGACGGGCAATGGAGGATATCCATGGCTCTTAGATACGGATATATGCTCGCCGGGGCATGGATCATATTGGTGTACGTGCTATAGGCATCAGCCGGGCACGAATAGACATTTTCCCCTACGACAGGGAATTTGCCATCATAGTCATCCACATACATCAGAATGCCAAGGCCCATGTTCTTGACATTGCTCAAGCAGGAAATCTGTCTCGCCTTCGCCCGGGCTTGCGTAAAGACCGGGAAAAGGATCGCCGCAAGTATCGCTATAATAGCGATAACGACCAACAACTCAATTAGCGTAAAACCACGACTTCCTTTCTTCATTTTTTTCTCCTTATTTATTATCTGGATCTGAAAACTTCTCGTACCAACCTGAAATTAAATCAAAAATTGGCATCTCCGGTACTTTTCACCACCTCCTCAAGCATTTCTCTGTTATCGCCGTAAACGGCATTACCGGCGCCGAAACGCCCTTTTACCGTCCTGATACAGACTCAATCTAGCAAGGAATTCAATGCTTGTCAAGATATTTAGCCTTTCTTGAAGCGTTTTTTAGGCCCTGTTATGAACTCTAGCGGTTGAGCCTGACGCCCGGCGGCCCTGTTCAGGACAAGCATGGGGGTAGCCCTGCAATGTGAATTAGGGCTATGGGCTGGATACTTGTATTATTATTCACTGCTGTGGTAGCATAATAAGTGATAAAATATAGTATTGGGCATAGGATTTTTGAGCTATGGATTGAAAGGAGATTTCTATGGCTAAAATGACACAAGGTTCACGGGCAAAGAAGAATATAAGTCCCGTCCTGGCAACTGTAATTATCGTAGCGTTGCTGGCGATAATTGCCGTCGTTTTCATGAAATTCAGCAAAGACAAGCAAGGCATGGATATGTCAACGCCGGGCATGAGGGAAGTAAAAGGGCAAGTAAATCAGTTTGTTGGCTCGATTGACCCCGCCAAGGTAGCCGCATGGAAAGCAAAACGCCTTAAAGAGGGCCCGATCAAGCGTGTGCGCAGGCACCCGCCGCTGCATCCTAAGTAAGTAGAAGCTATTACAAAACTCCTTTTCGATGCCTGCACATTGCGGCGTATAGTTGTCGCCGCGTCTATTTCAGATACCCAAGAGTTTTCATCCGCTTTTTGAGCTCCTCGGGCATCTCCTTAGTTTGCGGCGGCGCGGCATTCGTCTTCAAAGACGGCCACCTTTTCGCGGGATCTATGAAATAGAGCGGCGGGTCCGGCAGAGCCAGGGCGAATTGGCGAAAAGCTTCCACCAGCTTGGCCGCGCGGGCCGGCTCGGATTTAATAATATTCTTCGTTTGATGGGGATCTTTGACCATATCGTAGAGGGCGCGGGTCTTGCCATCCTCACGCAGCATCAGGGTGGACTGCAAATCTCTAATGATGAAGATGTAACTTCTTCCAAACTGCGACGCGGTGGAAAAGCAATAATCATTTATGCCGGCGGTTTCGCCGGCCAGCAGGGGCAGGAGAGAGCGTCCCTGCACCGCGGCCGGATAGGGCTGGTTGAGGATATCAAAGAGCGTGGGCAGCAGGTCAATATTCTGGGTCAGCGCCTTGATGCGGCCTGTGGGGGCGTCTTTTCCGGGGAAGCGCATAATCAGCGGAATATGCAAGGCTTCGTCATAAGGACAGGCAGTGCGCCAGTTATAGCCATGTTCGCCCAGGGTCTCCCCGTGATCGGCCGTGATAATCAGCAGCGTATTATCAAACAAGCCGGCTTTGCGCAGCGCTTGCTCCAACTGCCCCACGGCCTCGTCGGCCCAGCGCATATTGGCGTCATAGAGGTTTATGGTCTCTTCAACAGAGCCCACCAGGGCGCTGGGCCAGTCGCTGTTCTTTTCGCCCGGCAGGCGCAGGGCCGAGGGCGCATTCCAGTAAAGCGGCGGCTTCTTGCCCGCAAAGATATCCTTCAGGTTTTTGGGCGCGTCATAGGGAATATGCGGCTGTATGAAATGCACATAGGCAAAAAAGGATTGTTTGGGCTTGGTCGCCAACCAGCCGTTGATCTGCCGGAGCAGATTTTCCGGCCGGTAGAAGGTATTTTCCGCCGACTCACGGGTATTGCCGGAGCGCATGATTTGCGCCCCTTGAGACAGCGGGATGCTGCGAGATACTTGGGCAAGATTATCAAAGCCTTGTGCTAACGGAGGGTATATAAAGAGCTTTGGCGTTGCGCTGAAGAGCATGGTATTGAAGCCTTGCCGCTTAAACCAGGCGATCAATGACGGAGATTCCGCCATGAATTCCGCGATATCGGGCGGATTCTTCTCCGGCACAATATATCTGGATTGGAACAGACTGATGGTGGAGGACATGGTCTCCGGGATTTGAGAATAATGTTGTTCAAATACCAGGGAGTCTTTAGCCAAGCGGTCAATATTGGGGGTGGTCGGCCGGGGATAGCCATAGCAGCCCATATGATCATAGCGCCCCGCATCTAAGACGCAGATGATGATGTTCTTTCCAGCGGCGTTTCTAATGCCGTTCACGGCCGGCGAAGCCGCGGTGGGTTTGGAGGTTTTAATGGGCGCCAGGAAGTGGACCGCCAGCAAAACTGCGAGCAGCAAGAAAGTCAGTAATAAAATCCGTTTGAAAAGCCTGTTCTTCATCTTTGATAAACCCTTTCCCGGGCGTTTTATCAGATACCGGCGGCGCATCTCCGGTCGGAAATCTTCTCTATGATTTGTTCAATTGAATTATACCACTATATGAATTCTCCTGTTTCGCCGGATTTCCCTTCCGATGCGCCCGGCGGCGGGCTTGCCATGAATTGTAAATACCTGGAATCGGTGGCGTTTTGACTTCCCCTTTCTGTCGGCGTATAATGGGCGCGATGGTGCATGCGGTGGGAAGATCTTGGTTGCCTCCTTGCTTGCGCATCGCCTGTCCTGGGCAAGACCCGTGCAGGAAAAGGGAAGTTCCTCAGTTGTTCCCGCTGTCTGCGAGAAGGACACTGCTGGCCGCGCGCAGAGAGTCCATGATTCTCTGTGCCGCGCGAATCACTTAGAGGGAGTTCAAATTGCTGACATTTACTACATTGAAACCCATTTTGGAGAAAGGCATCTTGTTTGCATGCCTTCTGCCATGCATGTTTCTTAACCTGGCTTTCTCGGAGCCGGCCGCCGCGGCCAACGCGTTTGATCCGCAAAGGACCTACGCCGTGATTGCCGGTGTGCTTCAATGGCCGGCAAAAAACGACGTCCCCGGTTTTGACACGCAAAATCGCAAGGACCAGGAATTATACGATACCCTGGCGCAGCGCGGTGTGCCTAGAGAGCAAATGATACTACTCCTCGACTCCGATGCGACGCTGGAAGGCACGCGCAAAGCGCTCAATTCGGTGCTCGAGCGCACGACGCCGGACAGCACGTTCATCTTTTACTATGCAGGTCATGGTGGCAGTGATGTCTTTATAAACTATGATACTCAAAATGGCTTATTACACCACTCCGAAATCACGAAAGCGGTCAAGCGGTATTTCAAAGGCCAAAATGTGCTGCTCTTGGCGGATTGCTGCCAGTCCGGCGGGATTGGCGTGGCGGCCAAAGAACTGGCGGGCGCGGGCTTTAAGGCGGCCAGCCTGGCTTCGGCGGATGTCCTTACCGTATCCACTGGCAATTGGACCTTCACCCAAGCCATTCTGGACGCGCTCAACGGCAGTGTTCTATGCGATTTCAACAATGACGGCGTCATCACGCTCCGCGAGACAATTGCGGATGTGGCCTCGGAAATGAACTATCGCGAAAGACAGGCTTGCGGCTATGTCCTGGCGGGACTTCCCGATTTCTGGCAGCTTGCCAGAACCAAAGGAGTTCCGATGACAGCGGGGCCGGCGCCGGGGAGATTCAAGTTCAGAGAGTATGTCCGGACGCCCCACGAAAATGGGCCGCGCCACGGACATATTGTCGGCTTACTGGGCGGCCAGTATCTCGAGCTAATTGACTCTCAAGAGATGCCTAATGGCAAGGAGCCTGGCGTCGGGCGCATTGTCGGCTGGATAAATGGACAGTATCTCGTCGAATTCTATGGCTACTCGGAGAAGAAACTGCTCCCCTTCGAGCCGGCGCAGCTTAGCGCGATTGAATTCAAGACCTACGAACCCGGCGCGATCGTTGTCGTATCGTGGCGCAAGGAACCTGTGGCCGCGAAGGTCGTCAGACGGCAGCACGGGCTGCATCAGATAAGCTATCTCGGTTGGCCTGATTACTGGGACGATTGGGTGCTTGGAGATCGCATTCTCGGCAGCCCGGCGCAACATCCTGTGCGCCAGGACATCGTGCTGGTTGAGCGGCAAGGCAGATGGTCTCCCGCGGAAATCATCAAGACGGACCCACAACAACACCGTTTCTTCATTCATTATATAGGCGAAGAGGCGGCCGAGGACCAGTGGGTGCCGGAGACCCGCCTGAAGAGGGTTAACTCCGCGCCTTAGTCCCGGGATCCCCGGGGCGCATTCCAAAGATCTGCCCCAGGCCGAGGATTGACCCCGGAAACTGAACCTGCGTTTTGACATTCTCTTTCTGCCGGCGTATAATGGGCGAGATGGTGCATGCGGTGGGAAGATCTTAGTTGCCTCCTTGCTTGCGCATCGCCTGTCTTGGGCAAGGTCCGGGCAGGAGCAGGGAAGTGCCTCGGTTGTTCCCGCCGTCTGCGAGAAGGACACTGCTCGCAGCGCGCTGAGAGTCCATGACTCTCTCTGCCGCGCGAATCACCTCGTAGGAGACCATGCTGCATTTACTTGCAGGATTAAAACTATTTTTGGAGAGAAGTATCATGTTTGTATGCCTAACCCCATGCATGTCCCTCGGCCTGGCTTCCTCGGAGCCGGCCGCCGCGGCGAATGAATTTGAGCCGCAAAAGACTTTTGTCGTGATTGCCGGAGTGCTTCAATGGCCGTCAAAAAACGGCGTCTCCGGATTTGCCACGGAGCATCGCAAGGACCAGGAATTATACGATACCCTGGAGAAACGCGGCGTGCCGAAAGAGCAAATGACGCTGCTCCTCGACTCGGAGGCGACCATAGAAGGGATGCGCAATGCGCTCGTCTCGGTGCTTGAGCGCACGACGCCGGGCACTACCTTCATATTTTACTACGCGGGCCATGGCGGCAAAGATTCCTTCATGAACTATGATAATCACATTGGCGGCTTTTACCACTCCGAAATCACGAAAGCGGTCAAGGAGCATTTCAAAGGCGAAAATGTGCTGCTCATGGCGGATTGCTGCTACTCCGGCGGGCTTGGCGTAGTCGCCAAGGAACTGGCCGCCGCGGGCTTCAAGGCGGCGAGTCTGACCGCGGCGGATATCCTCAATGCCTCCACCGGCAATTGGACCTTCACCCAAACCATACTGGACGCGCTCAACGGCAGCGTATTATGCGACGGCAACAACGATGGCGTTATCACCCTCGGGGAAGCGGCCGCAGAAGTGGCCTCGGAAATGGCCTATCGCGAACACCAGGCTAACGGCTACACTCTGGCGGGGCTGACCGACTCATGGCAGTTGGCCAAGACCAAGGGAACTCCGATCGAACTGGGGCCGGCGCCGGGGAATTTCAAGCTGAAGGAGTATGTCCAAGCGCCCAATGGCAAGCATCCGCGCATCGGACGCATCATCGGCTGGTTAAACGGCCAGTATCTCGTCGGATTCTATGATTACTCGGACAAGAAACTGGTCCCATTCGATCCTGAGCAGCTTAGCGCGGTCGAATACAAGACCTTTGAGCCCGGCACGACTATTGCCGTGGCGTGGCGGAAAGAGCCGGTGGCGGCGAAGGTCGTCAGGCAGCAGCACGGATTTCATCATGTCAGCTACCTCGGTTGGCCTGATTGCTTTGATGAATGGGTGCATGGGAATCGCCTTCTCGGCAGCCCCGAGGAACATCCGGTGCGCCAGGACATCGTGCTGGTCGAGCGGAAAGACCGCTGGTGTCCGGCGACCATCGTGCTGGCGGACACGGAACAAAAGCGCTATTTCGTCCATTATGTAGGCGAAGAGGCGACCGCGGACGAGTGGGTGCCTGAGACCCGCCTGAAGAAGGTTGACCCCGCGCCGTAGTCCTCGGATTCCCGTGGTATAGGAAACAAGCATGAGCGCCGCAGAACCCGCCGGCGCTCATGCTGTAGGCCGGCGTCAAGAGATGAATAATGGCTCAACCCGCTGGCTGAGAGAACACCTCCAGGTTTGGCAATTCGGTCTCCACGAAGCAGCCTGCCATGATAAAATACAGCGGCTTGAAAGCGTTGATGGCGCTGGCAATAATGCTGGCAATAATGCCCGCAATGGGCTCTACTAAGGAGTCTGCCATGATAAAAGACTACGGATTGAAGGAATATGTTCGTCTCTCCAAAGCTCTTCCCCATGCCGAGGATCGTCCCTGGAAACTGGTCTGCACGATGCCTTACAATTGCCATTTTCAGCCCTCGATTAAGGTGGAGGCGTTTGCTGACAAAGTCATCAGCTTTAACTCCAGCAATCCGCTGGTCCTCTATCTGACGCCCACGGAAACCTGCACGACCCAGGAGGGCGAGTATACCTATGAAGCGGCCAACTGGGTGAGTGGAGAGGGCGCTATCTATACCATCCCGGCGGGGGTAACGGTGAAGGCCGTGAAGTATCGCGAAACGGGATATGACACCACTTTTGCCGGCTCGTTTGAATGTAATGACAACGACTACAATATTCTCTGGAAGAAAGCGGCGCGCACGGCCTATATCTGCATGCGCGACCACTTCTATGACTGCCCGGACCGGGAACGGGTGGGATTTTGGGGGGACGGCACGCCGGAGTTGGACCAGTGCTTTTATGTGTTCGACAAGGCTTCCCATCAGTTATGCAAGGAGTTGGTGCTGCGCAAACTCGAACCGGACTTTTATCCCGGCCAGCATTTGGAGTTCCTCGGCGAATATGGTTTGTGGTTTTACTATCTGCATACCGGCGATCTCGAATCCCTCCGCGCGGTCTATGACCAGACCAAAGAATTTCTTTTCGAGACCTATTGCTTCGGCAATCCCAAGACCTGGTTCGATTGGGGAAAAGATATCAAAGATACCGCGGTTGTGGAGGAGTGTTTTTACTATATTGACCTGAAAACCCTCCGAAAAATGGCGCGGGCAACCGGGCATGAGGCGGACCTTACCGCGATTGACGCCAAACTCGAACAGATTCGCAGCGGCTTTGACGGCAAATACTGGAAGGGAAACTGGTATATGTCATCCCAGGTCTCCACGCCGGACGACCGGGCGAATGCCATGGCGGTCAATGCCGGGCTGGCGGACCCGTCAAAATGGCAGGCGATCTATGAAAATGTGCTTACGAAACAGACCTATGCCAGCAGCTTTTTTGACCGCTGGGTGTTTGAGGCGCTGGCCCTCATGGGGAAGCAGGACTACGCTTTGCTCAGGATGTATAATCGCTACAAGACCATGATTCCGTGCAGTTTTACCACCTTGTGGGAGCATTATGATCGCTGGTGGGCGTCCTGGGTGGATGCCTATGACGACGGCTCGTCGCTGAATCACGGCTGGAATCCGCCGGCGCTTTTTCTTTCTCAAACCATCGCGGGGATTGCCCCGGAGACGCCCGGCTGGAGCACCTTTCATGTTTTCCCTAAGGAAGCATTTTTAACCTCGATCAAGTGTGTCGTGCCTTCCCTCAAGGGCGCGGTAACAGTCGAGATGCACAAGACGACTTCGGAATATTCCTTGAGCGTGAATGTTCCTAAAGACACCTCGGCTATCGTGGGCCTTCCCAAAGGCTCGTTCTCGAAATTGGAGACCATCAAGGCTAATGGAGTAACCATCTGGGAGGGCGATTATCGCGGCGGGGCGGAGGGTATAACCTTCAACGGCGAAGACGAACGTTATCTTAAATTCAATGCGGCGCCGGGGACTTGGAAATTTTCAGGCCTGGGGACATTGCCCCTTACTTCCCCCAAGCCGCTGCCGACGCCGCCGGCGGAAGATATCGCGCTCGAAAAGAAATCCTGGACCGCCACGGCTTCAGTGCCGGACGGCACCTTTCCGTTCACCGGCGAGAAGATTCCGATAGATATCTCGGCGGAAAATGCCCTGGATGGGGATCATTGGACCGGCTGGCGGGATATGACGAAACTACAGTGTCCCGGCCAATGGTTTCAGGTGGATATGAAAAAGGCGCAGAAATTCCGCAAAATCATGCTCGATAACACCTGGGCCTTATGGGATTCGCCGGTCGGTTATTCCGTATCGGTATCCCAGGACGGCGAGGACTGGGGAGAGCCGATTGCCACGGGCAAAGGGGAATTGGGAATCACGCGTATTGAATTTCCGGAGCAAACGGCGCGCTATATACGCATCACCCAGACCGGAACCAGCAGCCTTTATCATTGGTCCATATATGAGTTTGATGTTTACCGCTGAACGCGCGGCAAATATAATGCAGATGCAGGCGGTTTAGACCATGGCGGAACAGTTACAAATGATTTGGCCCGAGTCTCGCATGGCACAGCGGCCTGAATGGCAAGTGCCTGCGGAATATCGGTTGAGAAATTTCCGGGAAGGCGACGAAGCGGCCTACCTTGAGCTCATGCACGTCGCCGGATTCGGCGAATGGAGCCAAGACAACCTGAACGTTGTCGTCGAACATGCCGTACCCGGCGGGATCATCTTTGCGGAACACATTGCCTCGGCAAACCTTGCGGCAACGGCGATGGGCTGGTATAAACCGTCGTTGCTTTTCCCGGACGCCTACGAGATGGGCTGGGTCGCGGCCAAACCCACGCACAGGGGAAAAGGTTTGGGGCAAATCGTTACCGCCGCCGCCACCCGTGTCTTGCTCGAATATGGCGCCGGACTGATTTATCTACAGACCGATGACTGGCGTCTTCCGGCCATTAAAGGTTACCTCAAAATCGGATATGTGCCCGTTTATCACCAACCTGATATGAAGGGGCGTTGGCAGGAAGTATTCCTTAAGCTGGATTTAAAGATGGAGGAATACGCCGGGGTGGAAATCAATAGGGATGAAGATTGTAATAAAGGATGACTGACAACATGACCCCATTGGAAAAGCTGAATATCGGCATCGTCGGGGCCTGCGGCCGGGGGGCGAGTTTCAAGCTGGCCTGCGACGCCCTTGCCAGGGTGCGCATTCAGGCCGTATGCGATACCAATGCCGGCGAGCTGCCTGCGGCTGCGGCGCGGCTGGGCGCGGCCGAGCAATACACGGACTATGAAGAGATGCTCGCCTCCTCCGAACTCGATGCGGTGATCATCGGCACCCCCATGCAATGGCATGTTCCTCAGAGCATTGCCGCACTGGAGCGGGGATTGCATGTGCTGAGCGAGGTGCCGAGCGGCGTCTCCATCGAGGAATGTCGCAGGCTGACGCAAACCTGCCGGCGCCGCGGCCGGGTCTATATGATGGCGGAGAATTATACCTACATGTGGCCGAATGTGATGGTGCGCTCGCTGGTGGAGGCCGGGCTGTTCGGCGTGCCCTACTATGCGGAAGGGGAATATCTCCATGAATTGAAGGAGCTGAATGAGCAGACGCCCTGGCGCCGCAAGTGGCAGACCGGGATTGACGGCATTACCTATGGCACTCATTCTCTCGGCCCCATTCTTCAGTGGATGCCCGGCGATCGCGTGGAGTCCGTGTGTTGCGCGGGTTCGGGTCATCATTACCGCGATCCCCGCGGCGATGAATACGAAAACCAGGATTCCTGCGTCATGCTCTGCCAAATGCGCCGCGGCGGGCTGGTGAAGATACGCGTGGATATGCTCTCCAACCGTCCCCATGCGGGGTCAAACTACCAGTTGCAGGGGACCGACGGCGCTTATGAGTCGGCGCGCGCCGCCGGCGAGAAAAACCGTATCTGGCTGCGGGACCGATGTTCGGGCATGGAGTGGATGGAATTGGAGGCGCTCGCCGATGAGTTCCTGCCGGACTATTGGAAACAAGGGCAGGAAGAGGCCGCCAAAGCCGGACACGGCGGCGGGGATTATTTTGAAATCCTCGATTTCGTAAATGCGATAGAGGGGAGCCGTCCCTGCCCGATAGGAATTGACGAGGCGATGGATATGACCCTGCCGGGCTTATGCAGCCAGGAGTCTATCCGACAGGAAGGCCGCTGGATCAAAGTGCCGGATTCGAGGGAGTGGCTTTCGGACTAAGATAAAACTGGAGAGAGATGATGAAGAAACCCAACGTAGTATTTGTCTTCGGAGACCAATGGCGGCAGCAGGCCACCGGCTATGCCGGCGATCCGAATGTGAAGACTCCAAATCTCGATGCGCTGGCAAAAGAGAGCGTCAATTTCACCCAGGCTTTGGCCGGCTGTCCGGTGTGTTCGCCCTATAGAGCCAGCCTGCTGACAGGATTGCGCCCGCTGACTCATGGCGTGTTTGTGAATGATGTGTATCTCCAGCCGCGAACGCCAAGCATCGCGCAAGCCTTCTCCGCCGGCGGTTATGACACGGCCTATATCGGCAAATGGCATGTTGATGGGCATGGCCGAGCCAGTTACATCCCGCCGGAGCGCCGGCAGGGCTTTGATTATTGGAAAGTGCTGGAGTGCACGCACGATTACAATCATTCGCCTTACTACGCCGGCAATTCCAATGAGAAACTATATTGGGAGGGCTATGATGCCTGCGCGCAAACGCGGGATGCACAAGCCTATATTCGCGACCACAACAAGGATACGCCCTTTCTGCTGATGCTTTCCTGGGGGCCGCCCCACGGCCCCTACCAAACCGCGCCCGCAGAGTTCCGCAACCTTTACCCTCCCGAGAGCCTGATACTCCGCCCGAATGTGCCGAAGGAGATTGCGGACGAGGCGCGCACCTGGTTGGCGGGATACTATGCCCACTGTTCGGCGCTGGACTCTTATGTTGGAGATTTGCTCTCCGTGCTTCGGGAGTGCGATATCGAGCGTGAGACGATCTTTGTCTTTACCTCCGATCACGGCGATATGCTGGGATCCCAGGGCCAACAGAAAAAACAGCGGCCCTGGGAGGAGTCTATCCGCGTCCCGTTCCTATTAAGATACCCGGAAATGCCGGATTGGCGTGCGCGCGAGACCGATGCTCTTATTGATGCGCCGGACATAATGCCGACGCTGCTGGGGCTTTGCGGGCTGCCGATTCCCGATGCGGTTGAGGGACTGGACTTCTCCGGGCACATCGCCGGCGGCGCAGACCCGTCGGACGGCGCGGCGCTGCTCATGTCCATTCAGCCGTTTGGCCAATTTACGGTTGCCGCTCATGGCGGCCGGGAATATCGGGGCCTGCGGACGCAACGTTACACCTATGCGCGCGACCTTCAAGGCCCGTGGCTGCTCTATGATAACGCAGCCGATCCTTATCAGATGCACAACCTGGCGCAGGAGGAAAAATCCGCGGATCTCCGGCAGGAACTCGACAAGTGGCTCCAGAAGAAACTCGACGCAACCCAGGACCAATTTCTGCCGGGAATGGAATACATCAAGAAGTGGGGCTACCAGGTTGATGAGACGGGAACCGCCCCAACCACGGATTGAAGGGGAGGAGTCTGAGCTTCCTGAACTGGCACGCTGAAGGTGGGGAAAAGTTGAGGGTATTAGGCTGTATATCTGAGCTGAAAAGATGGTCAGTTGCGGTAATTTGAGCGCTCCTGGTTATATGCAGATTAAGATAATTTGATTTTTTAGCAGATTTTACAGGTTCTGCGCTTTTTACCTAAAAAATGGGATGATTGCTGGGTTTATTGGACATTGAAAAATAATATTTGTCGGGTATTGTCGGGTTTTGTCTGGTCATATTTGGCATTTTTGGTAAGAAGCATTTTAATGTAGTCATGGTTTTTGCGGATGAAAAATGAAAAAGTGTGAGATTTTGTGAGGTATAGTGATATTTGCCTCTTCAATAGGAACCTCAACATCTTAAACCACCCCTCGATTTCACTCGGGACAGGCAAAGTCACAAAGACACCAAGAACTGCAATTCTAACATTTGGCCGCGGGTCAGCACAGGTTCCCGTCCATCGACTGAGCTCGGGGTAAACAGATAGAAAATGAGATTCTGGATTTAATAGATACATTTGTTTGCCTACATATACATTATACACCACTTGTCAAGACCCAGGGGAAGTAAAAGTAAAAGGGCAAAAGTAAAAACCAGCAGGGCAAGTGCAAAAGGAAACCCTCCACAGGCGGGCAAGAAGTGCCTACCCAAATCCCGTGGTCAGGGGCGGGAGGGTGTTCGTCGTTAGCCGCGGATGGGTTATTTAGAGAAGAGGGAGGGATTACAAAATAGGCTAATCCTGCGCAAATTTTGCAGTTCCTTTTAGGCTAAAGAAAACAGGATTTTGCAGCCGTTGCATGGTAAAATCAAAGCGATAGGTGAGAGGGAATAAATAGGTTTGCTGTCCCCTAATTTACCTAATTTAAGGCGATGGATATGACCCTGCCGGGTTAGTGCAGCCAGGAGTCCATCCGCAAGGAAGGCCGCTGGATTAAGGTGCCGGATTCGAAGGAGTGGCTTTCGGATTAAACAACATCTTAGATATTGGAGAGAAATGATGAAGAAACCCAATGTAGTATTTGTCTTTGGAGACCAGTGGCGGCAGCAGGCCACCGGCTATGCCGGCGATCCGAATGTGAAGACTCCAAATCTCGATGCGCTGGCAAAAGAGAGCGTCAATTTCACCCAGGCCCTGGCCGGTTGTCCGGTGTGTTCGCCCTATAGAGCCAGCCTGCTGACAGGATTGCGCCCGCTGACCCATGGCGTGTTTGTGAATGATGTGTATCTCCAGCCGCGCACGCCAAGCATCGCGCAAGCCTTCGCCGCCGGCGGTTATGACACGGCCTACATCGGCAAATGGCATGTTGATGGACATGGCCGAACCAGTTATATCCCGCCCGAGCGCCGCCAGGGCTTTGATTATTGGAAAGTGCTGGAATGCACCCACGATTACAATCATTCACCTTACTACGCCGGCAACTCCGATGAGAAACTTCTCTGGGAGGGTTATGATGCAGGCGCGCAAACGCGCGATGCGGAAGCCTATATTCGCAACCATAAAAAAGATAAGCCTTTCCTGCTGATGCTTTCCTGGGGACCGCCGCACGATCCCTACCAAACCGCGCCCGCGGAGTTCCGCAATCTTTACCCTCCCGAGAGCCTGATGCTCCGCCCGAATGTGCCGAAGGAGATTGCGGACGAGGCGCGCACCTGGTTGGCAGGATACTATGCCCACTGCTCGGCCATGGACTCTTATGTGGGAGATTTGCTGGCCGTGCTGCGCGAGTGCGATATCGAGCGCGAGACGATCTTTGTCTTTACCTCCGATCATGGCGATATGCTGGGGTCGCAAGGCCAACGGAACAAACAGCGGCCCTGGGAGGAATCTATCCGGGTGCCGTTTTTGTTGAGATACCCGGGAATGCCGGAATGGCGGGCGCGCGAGACCGATGCCCTCATTGATGCGCCGGACATAATGCCGACGCTGCTGGGGCTTTGCGGCCTGCCGATCCCCGAAGCGGTTGAGGGACTCGACTTCTCCGGGCACATCGCCGGCGGCGCGGACCCATCGGACGGCGCGGCGCTGCTCATGTCCATTCAGCCGTTTGGCCAATTTACGGTTGCCGCTCATGGAGGCCGGGAATATCGGGGCCTGCGCACGAAACGTTACACCTATGTGCGCGACCTTAAAGGCCCGTGGCTGCTCTACGATAACGCAGCCGATCCTTATCAGATGCGCAACCTGGCTCAGGAGGAAAAATACGCGGATCTCCGGCAGGAACTCGACAAGTGGCTCCAGAAGAAACTCGACGCAACCCAGGACCAATTTCTGCCGGGAATGGAATACATCAAGAAGTGGGGCTACCGCGTTGATGAGAGTGGAACCGTCCCCATCACGTGATAAAGGGGAGGCAGCGGCGAACAAGTTTTGATTCCAAACTTAATGTGAAGATTTTATTGCGGGAAAATAGAGGACAGCAAGCGCACCTTTTTCGCCTTTCTGCGACCACTCCCCACGATAAATTGGGTTTCTGTTCCTCCTTTACATGGCTGCTGTATTATTATCACGAACGAGTTTGATGTCTGCCGCTAATCTCACGAAGGAGAAAGCAAATGAAACGCAGGGAATTCATCAAGACATTGGGCGTGACGGCGCTGACGCTTGCAACGGCCAGATTAGGTGGCCTCGCGCAGGCCAAAGATGCCAAGATTCTGGACTTGCCAGATTCGGAAAAATCGCTGAAGAAGAAACCTAACATAGTATTTGTCTTCGGCGACCAGTGGCGGCAGCAGGCCACCGGCTATGCCGGCGACCCGAATGTGAAGACTCCCAATTTGGATATATTGGCGTCTAAGAGCATCAATTTTGAGAATGCGGTTTCAGTGTGCCCGGTCTGCACGCCTTACCGCGCTGCTCTTTTGACAGGTCGCTATCCGCTTAGCACGGGAATGTTTTTGAACGATCTGTATTTGCCAAGCGAAGAGTTGTGCATGGGCGAGATATTCAAAACAGCAGGCTACGACACGGCGTATATCGGGAAATGGCATCTTGACGGACATGGGCGCAGCGCGTTCATTCCGAAAGAACGGCGACAGGGGTTTGACTATTGGAAAGCGATGGAATGCACCCATAGCTACAACAAATCCCACTATTACGCGGGCGATAATCCGACCTGTCTCACGTGGAAAGGCTATGACGCCTATGCCCAAACGGAGGATGCCCAGGAATACCTCCGTGGCCATGCCAAAGGAGACACGCCATTTCTCCTGGTGGTGTCCTACGGCAGCCCGCATTTCCCCCATGACACGGCGCCCGAGGAACTCAAGGCCTTGTACCCGGCTGATTCCATCAAGCTGCGCCCCAACGTGCCTGAAGAAATGAAGAGTCGCGCCCGGGAAGAAGCTCAAGGGTACTATGCCCATTGCACCGCGCTTGACCGCTGTGTGGGCGACCTTCAAAAGACCCTTGAGGAGACCGGCCTCGCGGACAATACGATCTTTGTCTTCACCTCCGATCACGGCGAGATGCTCGGGTCACAAGGACAAAGGCCCTGTGAGAAGCAACGTCCCTGGGATGAGTCAATCAGGGTTCCCTTCCTGTTGCGCTATCCTGCCGTCAGCGGCCAAAAGGGATGGACGGTGAAGGCGCCAATCAACACGCCCGACATCCTGCCGACGCTGCTGACTCTTGCCGGGATCAAGGTACCGGGCTCGATAGAGGGCGAGGATCTCTCACGGCTCGTTCTGGACAAGAAGCAGGACGAGGATCGGGCTGCGTTGTTCATGACGGTGTATCCGTTCGCCGGATACTACCGGGGAAAAGCATTCAGAGGCATACGCACAGCGCGCTACACCTATGTCCGCGATACGGAGGGCCCGTGGCTGATGTATGACAACGAGGCCGATCCATACCAGATGAAGAATCTGGTTGGCGAGGCTGAACACGCGGGATTGCAGAAAGAGCTGGAGGCCAAGCTTCAATCCAAACTCGATCAGACAGGCGATCAATTCCTCCCCAAGGAACAGTATCTGGGGAAATGGGGTTATAGTGTGGACAAGAGCGGCTGTATTGGTACTTTCTATGGTGAAATGCCGGACAATTTCAAAGTGCAGAGTCCCGCGAACAAATGAAAGCGGAAGGAATGAAAAAATGCGGTTGCTTCCCCCTATCTTAGGCTTAGGTAATAGGTTTGTGTAAGCTTTTGTTCAGTAAGAGTTCACAAATCGTGCGAATTTTGGGCAAAGTGAAATATAAATGACTCAGTTGATATTGAGGATTGGGCTAGGACGATGACTTCGAAGGAAAGAATTGCCGCCGCGTTGCAGGGCGAGGAAGTGGATCATGTGCCTTTCTCGCCGTTTCTCGCCTATGTCTGGGAGTATTTCCCGCAAGAGATTCGGGAGCAGGGGCAGTTGGCTTTTTACCAGCGCATAGGCGCCGATCCGATGTGGCGGGGCGCGCCGTGCCCGGTGAAGGCAATAGCGCCGGCGGAAATGGAGACCCGCAACAGCCAGGATAATGGCCGGCAGGCGATGGAGATCGTTACGCCGGTGGGAACGCTGCATCAGGCGTGGGCCTCAAGCGAGACCGGGAATACGAGTTTCCTCATTGAACACCCGCTCAAGACGGAGGCGGACTTCAAGATTCAGTTGTGGATTGAAGAGCACACGAGGCTGGAATATGATGCGACGTTGGTCAATGAGCATTTTGCCGGCGAGGGACGGGAGGGGCTGTCGCTGGGCATGTTGATCCCGCGTGCGAAGTCGGCTTATCAAACTCTGGTGGAGTCCCTGGTGGGAACAGAGGAATTGATTTACGCGCTGGCGGACTATCCGGACACGGTGGAGGAGCTTTGGCGCACGATGGTGGACAAGGATATTGAGGCGGTGAAGCTCGCTACGCAATCCGACTATGCTTACTTCATCACCTGGGAGGATTCCGGCACCCAGAATTACTCGCCGGCGCAGTATGATACCTATATTGGCTCGGAAATTGGCGAGTGGTGCAAGATTCTGGCGGAGTGCGGGAAATACTATTCGCAGCATGCCTGCGGCCACGTTGCCGCGCTGGTGGGAAGGATGAAAGCGCACGGAGTCCACTCCGTGGAAAGCATCGCTGCACCGCCCACGGGAAATATCTCCATACGCGAGGCCCGCAAAGTGATAGGATCGAGCATGGGGATTATCGGCGGCATCGAGCCGGTGCATTTTCTTCAGTTGTCGGAGAGCCAGTTGCGCCCCTATGTAGAATCTGTCATTGTGGAGGCGAGCGGCGGGCCTTTTGTTTTGGCCAATTCGGATTCGTGCCCGCCTGGCGTCTCGATTGAGAAATTTGAATTGGTGGCGGAGATTGCCCGGAATACAAAAACGTTTGTATCGAAATCATAAGGAGTCCAAGGCATGAATGAATATCGGAAACTGACGGAGCGGTTGGCGCGGGGATGGAACACGTGGTATGTGAAGAACATGCTGGCGCATGTCCTCATGCCGGAGGGGATGGTGATCAATCTTGGCCTCAAGGAATACCGCGGCGGGACGCATTTGCGCGAAATTCTGAAGGGGCCGATAGACATCGTTCCGGGACTGCGTTCCTATGACGGCTCATACACGGACCTGACGCTCACCTGGGAGGGCATCAAACTGCGGGTGCAGACGGGACTGGAGGGGGAGGATTGGGTCGCGTTGGTAACGCCGCTGGCGATGCAGAAATTTCCGGCCCTGCTCGTGGCGGAATGCGGCATGCTCTGGAATCGCCCCGGTGTCTGGCGCTGGCAGGGGGATGTCCTGCACGGCGAGGCCGGCAATCGCCAAGTGGATCTCTTTGCGACGGCTGCTCCGGTGGCCGAGGGGTGCATCTGGTCAACCTCGCCCTATAGGGCCATGCGTCTGACGCAGCCAATTGGGTTGTCCACCGGCCGGGCGCGCACGGTGGCCGAGATCGAGGCGATTTTGGAACGACGGCGGAAGGCCGAGGAGCAGCGGGTGGCGCGTTATGGTGAATTGGCCGAAGTCTATCGCGCGGCGAGCGCCTCGCTGGCGTGGAATACCATTTATGATCCGGTCAAAGACCGCATAATTACTCCCGTTTCCCGCACCTGGTGTCGTCATGGCTGGGTGCTGTTCGAATGGGATACCTACTTTGCCGCCTATATGTGCGCGGTGGACAATCCGGACCTGGCGATGGCGAACGCCATCGCCATTACCAACGAAATCACGCCGGAAGGCCTGGTGCCGAATTTTGCCAATGCCCCCGGCTTTGCCAGCCGGGACCGCTCCGAGCCGCCGGTGGGCGCCTGGGTCTGCCGGGAAATCTATCGCGGGCATCGCGCCCGCTGGTTTTTGGAGGAGGTTTATCCCAATCTGCTGCGCTGGAACCGCTGGTGGTGGCAGGCGCGCCGGAACAACGGCGACCTGCTGTCCTGGGGATCCACGCCCTATGAGCCGGTCTTCGATGCGCACTGGGAGAGGGCCTGGGTGAATGAACGGATGGGGGCATCGCTGGAATCGGGGCTGGATAATTCGCCGATGTATGATGACGTGCCGTTCGACGCGACGCGGCATGTTTTGCAATTGTGGGATGTGGGCCTCAATGGGCTGTATGTTTCCGAATGTGACGCGCTGGCGGATATCGCCGGTGTGCTGGGCCGCGCCGAGGAAGCCAAAGAATTGCGGCAGCGCGCCGATACCGTGCGCGCCGCCATGACCGCAAAATTATGGGATGAGCAATTCGGCCTGTTTCTCAATAAGCGCGTGGATAGCGGCGAATTGAGCCGCCGCATTTCTCCGACGAATTTCTATGCGCTGCTGGCGCGTGCGGCGACGCCCGCCCAGGCGGAGCGCATGATCCGCGAGCACTTCTATAATCCCGCGGAATTTTGGGGTGAATGGGTGCTGCCTTCGATTGCCCGCAATGATCCGGCCTATCCGGAACAAAGTTACTGGCGGGGACGGATTTGGGGGCCGATGAATTTTCTGGCTTACATCAGTCTGCGCCAATATGACCTTACCCAGGCGCGCCGGGACCTGGTGGAAAAATCCAAAGCGCTGCTGCTCAAGAGTTGGAGCGCGCACGGCCATGTGCTCGAAAACTACAATGCGGAGACCGGCGACAATACTGTGGCGCAAGGCAAAATGGGAGGCGACTCCTTCTACTACTGGGGCGGGCTGCTGGGGACTATTGCGCTGATGGAAGCCGGCCATTATCCCGCACCGGAAGCGCCGCTTGGGGATTGAAGGCCGCGCTCAGTAATCATCCAAAATGGAGGCGTCAACCCCGGGCATGGAGTCCAGTTTCCAAATATCCACCGGCACATCATTCTGCCGGCGAGGGCCGGGGGTGCTGCGTCCGTCGGCCACCAGTTGTTTCAACCGAGCTACCAGGGTTTTAACCCGCTCCGGGTATTGGGCATAGAGATTTACCTTCTCTCCCGGGTCGGTTTGCATATCGTATAGTTGCACCAAAGGAAGCCCTTTTTGAGCGGCCTCGGCATCTTTCTGGGTCCAACCGCCGGATCCCGGGCAGAGCACGAGCTTCCACTGCCCGTCGCGAATGGCGAATTTTCCAGTTATTGAGTGATTGATCACATAGTCGCGGATCGGCGTCTCTGCGCCCTGGAACAAAGGCAGCATGCTGATACTGTCTTCGCCGGCGTTCTCCGGCAGGCGCGCCCCCAGAATATCGGCGCAGGTGGCCATCAGATCGGAGAGACAGACCAACTGTTCGCTGTGGCTGCCGGGCTGAATAACGCCAGGCCAGCGGGCGATGAAGGGCATGCGATGCCCGCCATCCCAGACATCGGATTTATACCCCCGGAAGTGCGCGCTGGGATAATGCCCCTCCCCTTCGAGTTGATGCACGCCGATGTAAGGAGCGCAGCCGTTATCACTCGTAAAAATTACCAGCGTATTGTTAGCCACGCCATGTCGCTGCAGGGAATCGAGCACGCGTCCAAAAACAGCATCGGTCTCCATTACCAGGTCGGCGTAGAGATTATTGAGGCCGCTCTTGCCGATCCAGGGCTTATTCACGGAAAGCGGCGTATGGGGCGAGGTCATGGGCAGATAGAGGAAGAAGGGGCGCTGGGCCTGGGCTTGCTCCCGAATATACTGATCGGCTTTTTTGGCCCAGGTGGGGAGCAATTGCTCGAAATGCCAGTAGGGGAGGGCGGGGCCGCCGCAACTGGCGAGACCATTGCCGAACAGGCGCGCGGGAAGAAATTCCGTGGGGATGCCGACGGTGCGGTCATTTTCAATAAAGCAATACGGCGACCAGTTGGGGACATCAACGCCAAAGTAGTAATCAAATCCTCGCGTGGTCGGCCCCCCGGTGGTGGGCTGTGAGAAGGCCGCCTGCCATTGGGCCCGCTGTTCGGGAGTCGCCTCAAGGTCGTCTCCTGACGTGTATTGGGGGAAAAAGGTATCTTGGTCCGCCTTAAAGGACCAGCCCATGCCCAGGTGCCATTTGCCGATGCAGGCGGTGTGATAGTTGTGCTGCTGCAGGAACCCGGGCACGGTGAGGCGATCCGGGGCGATTAACGGGTCCTCATAATGCATTACAATGCCTCGCTGCAAGGGCGACCGCCAATTGTAACGTCCGGTGAGGATGCCATAGCGGGAGGGCGAACATACCGACGAGGTGGAATGGGCATCCGTGCAGATTATCCCTTCCTGGGCCAGCCGGTCGAAGTTCGGAGTGGCAATCTTTCCGGCCGGATTCAAACAGGAGACATCGCCATAGCCCATGTCATCAACGAGAAAGTAAACGATATTCGTACACTTGGACGAATGGTCAGACATTATTATCAGCCTTTCTCAGGGCGTCGCGGTGGGAGTGCCGTCCCATCGGAAGCTTTTCCCTTTTTCCAATGTTACCGCGCGGGTCTGTGCTCCGTAGCGTAGCTTAAGTGGATTGCCCTCCAGCGAACGAATATCCGCGCGGGTGAGTTTGCCGTCTTTCCATGCGAAGTCCACTTCAAAGCCGCCGCGGGCGCGCAGGCCGGTAACCTTGCCGTTGGGCCAGGCTTTCGGCAAGGCGGGGAGCAGCTCGATTTCGCCCGCGTGACTTTGCAGGAGCATCTCCGCGATGCCGGCGCAGCCGCCGAAATTGCCGTCAATCTGGAAGGGCGGATGGGTGTCAAACAGGTTTGGACAGGTCCCGGCGCCGCGCCCGGCCGGCCGCAGAAGCAGGGAGAGGAGTTTATGCGCCCGTTCTCCGTCTCCAAGTCGCGCCCAAAAATTCGTCCGCCAGGCCAAGGCCCAGCCAGTGCTGTAGTCGCCGCGGGCATCCAGGAATTTGCGGCAGGCCGCGGCCAACTCAGGTGTGCCCCGCGGCGTAATCTCGTGGTAAGGATGCAGTCCATACAGCGGCGAGGTGTGCCGGTGCGTCGGTTCCGGCTCGGGATAGGGTTCGAGCCATTCCTGGAGACGGCCGTCGGGGCCGATCAGGTTGGGCGCCAGCCGGGTACGTTTCTCCAGCAACTCGCGCTGCAAGTCGGCGTCCACGCCGAGAATCTCGGCGGCGCGGGCAGTGTTGCCGAACAGTTCCCGGAGCAATTGCATGTCAATGGTCGGTCCAAGACAGACGTGCACCACGTTGCCGTCAGACAGTCGGAAGGCGTTTTCCGGCGAGTTCGACGGGCCGGTTACGAGCCATTTGTGTTTCGGTTCTTCAATCAGATTGTCGAGATAAAAGAGCGCGGACTCTTTCAGGATGGGGTAGGCCCAGCGCAAATATTCGCGGTCTCCGGTAAAGGCATACTGTTCCCAGAGATGTTCGCAGAGCCAGGCCGAGCCGCTTACGGTCGCGCCCCAGGACGCACGTTCGCCCGGCGAGGTGAAACCCCAGGCGTTGGTGACGACATGGGCCACCCAGCCGCGCGCGTTGTAGTAAGCCTTGGCGGTTTTGCGGCCCGGCTCGACGAGGGAGGCGATGAGTTTGTTCAGCGGCTCCTGCAGTTCGGAGAGGTTGCAGACCTGGGCGGGCCAGTAATTCATCTGGACGTTGATATCCAAGTGCCAGTCGCCGTTCCAGGGCGTTTGGATTTCTTCGGCCCAGAGGCCTTGCAGGTTGGCCGGCAAACCGCCCGGCCGGGACGAACTGATGAGCAGATAGCGGCCGAAATTGAAATACAAGGCCGCGAGGGCGGGATCGTCCGCGCCCGCGGCAAAGCCGGCGAGCCGTTTGTCGGTGGGCAGCGCGCTGTTCGGGGTTGTGGCGAGCTGCAATGCGACGCGCTTGAACCAGCTTTTATGATCCCGCTGCTGGGCGGTGCGCAATTTGGCGAACGATTTCGCCGCCGCCTTATCGAGGTCGGTCTTTGCGGCCGCCATCGGGTCGTCGAGCTGCCGCCCGGCGAAACCGCGGTAATCTGTCGCCGCCGCCAACAGCACTATTACTTCATTAGCCTTCTCCACAACCAGGGTGTTGCCGTCGGCTTTCAGCGAGCCGCCCTTCGCGAGCACGCGCAGGCGCGCGACATAGGTTACACCCTTGCCGCCGCGCCCGTCGTTGAGGGTGCCGGTCATCACCAACTCATGGTCGCCGGCCGCCCTGGTTTCAAATCTCTCAGGACGGTCCAGCGCAATCGTGAACGACAAGGCGCCGGATTTGTCCGCGGTGAAGCGAGAGGCGAATACTTCATCCGGCGCGGACACAAGATGCTCCCGTGTAAATGTTATTTCGCCGCGCTGATAGGTAACGCGGGCGGCCGCAGTCGAGAGATCGAGCTCCCGCCGGTAGTTCATGATCGGGTCGCTATTGTCGGTGAAGTTCAGGCGCAGGTTGCCGAGGGTCTGGTAACAGCCGAAGGGGACATTGGCGCCGCCGCCGGTGCCGGAGCCAGCCTTCTGACAGGTAAAGTTCCTGTTTACCAACGATTCGGCTTCCATGTTTTTGCCTGCGAGCAACAACCGCCGGATTTCCGGCAGCGCCTTATGCGCGTCGGGACGGTCGTTGTCTTCGGGCGAGCCGGACCAGACGGAACTTTCGTTGAGCACGATCCGCTCTTCGTTGGCATCGCCGAAAACCATCGCCCCCAGCCGGCCGCTGCCCAGGGGCAAGGATTCCGTGAAATTACCCGCCGGTTTCTCGAACCACAAGATCGTGGCGGGATCTAATTGTTTACGGCGCGCTTCGGTGGCCGCGTGCACTCCTACCGGCAGCGCCAGCAGCATCGCCGCCGCGGCCGTGGTCTTGATGAATTCTCTACGTTTCATGGGCTTTCTCCTGGTGTGCATAATAGCATAAGGTTATTCTGCCAGTTCAATAAATCGGCATCGCGCTCGTGCCTATACTGTAAAATATCGGTGGAGAAGTCAAGCGCAGGTTGCTTGATCGCTGCCAACATTTAAATTATGCGGTCCAAAGCAACAAGTTAGGGAGCGGTCTTTCGTTGAAAGGAGAATGCTGTTTATCCGGCGAAAGCATAACAAGAAAGGAAAATACAGAAGGAGATTTCAATGACCCAGAGAGAGCGCTTACTTGCAACTTATCGGTTTCAGCCGGTGGATCGGGTGCCGGATTTTGAATTTGGCGCGTGGGAACAGACCATCACGCGCTGGCACAGCGAAGGGATGCCCCAGGGATCGAATAATATGTGGGTGGCGATTGATGAATATTTTAAACCGGACTCCGGCGGCGGAGGCATCGGCATTAACATTGGATTGAAGCCGGGTTTTGAACACAAAGTATTGGAAGAGAAGGGGGACCACATTATCGTGCAGGATGGCGACGGCGCCACCGCGGAGATGCTGCGCCCGGAGTTGGGCGCGTCTATTCCGCATTATTTACGCCATGCCATTGAAACCCGGGCGGATTGGGAAAAGCTGCGGGACGAGCGACTGAATCTCGCCACTCCGGGAAGAATTTCCGAAAAGCTTGAAGAGGATTGCCGGCTAAGCCTGGAGGCGGATTATCCTATCGGTCTGAGTTGCGGCTCGGTCTATGGATGGTTGCGCAACTGGATGGGCGTCGAGAATCTCTCCATCGCCATCATGGAACAGCCGGCCTGGGTGCTTGAGATGATGAGCTATTTGACTAATATGAGACTCAAGCTTTTCGAAGGGCTGGCCGGCAAGTGCCGCATAGATCAGGGCTGGTGGTGGGAGGATATGTGCTTTAATAAAGGCCCGCTGGTTTCTCCCCGCTGGTTTGCGGAAAACATGGTGCCACTCTATAAACGGATAACGGATTTTCTGCGCCGGGAATGTGGCTGTGAGTTTCATATTCTGGATTGCGACGGCAATATCCATCAACTGGTGCCCTTGTGGCTGGAGGGCGGCATCAATGTGATGTTTCCCGTCGAGGTGGCGCATACTGACCCCTATCGCATCAGGGCGGAGTTTGGCAGGCGCGTGCCGATGCGCGGCGCTTTTGACAAGCGCGCGCTGATTGAAGGCAAAGCGGCGATTGACCGCGAGTTCGAGCATTTGCGGCCATTGCTTGAAGGCGGCGGTCTCATCCCGCATACCGACCATCTGGTCCCGCCGGATGTGTCCTGGGAGAATTATTGCTACTATCGGCAGAAGAAGCTGGAATTTATTGGCAAGAAAGCCGATTGAAATTTAGCGCGAATGTTGTAGTAAAGGAGTAGTTGCATGAAAACTTTTGAGGTTGTGTGGTGTCTGCTGGTTGCATGGGCCGTGACGGGCGCGTTTCCGAGTCTCGTCTTGGGCGCCGAGCCATCGTCAAAGCAGGACCTGGCCTTTTTGCTGGAAGGTGTGAGCAGCATTGCGGGTCCCGGCGATACGGGGGTGTTGCTGGTTTTGGGGGAGCAGGCCTTCCCCCTGGTCTGCAATGCGCCGTTGGGCAGCGCGGAACCTGTGGTTGCGGCCACGCGCATGGGAAAGGGCCGGGCGGTGGCCTTCGCCGACGAGCGCTTTCTCGGCAAGGATTTTCTGGCCACGCCGGAGGGTGGGAAGCTCATCAGCAAGGCTATTCGCTGGAGCGCGGGAGAAAGCGCGGCGGCCGTCCGCGTGGGCGTCCTGAACCAGCCGGAATTGCTTACCTACTTGCAAGCGAACGGTTTCCAGGCGGAGGCGCTGGACGTCAAGGCCCCCCTGAAGAATCTCAAAAACTTTGATGCCATCTGCTTCATGCCTTCAAGTTTTGCCGAGGGCGACATCAAGACCCTGGCGCGCTATGTCCGCGGCGGGGGCGGCATTTTGGCGGCCGAAAAAATCTCCTATCGGGGTCGGAGAAGCCGCGGCATGCCTCGAACCGAGTTTGCGGGGAATCTGCTCCTTAAAGAGGCCGGCATTGTCTGGGGCCGGGGGAGTAGAGACGCCGCCAAGGGCGCGGGATGTCTTGGCAATGCCCCCAATATGGAGTTGAGCGGCCTCGACAAAGCCATAGAATATCTGCGAGCCCATACCTCGCTGGAACCGAAGGAAGATGACAGGACGAATGTGGAGCAGGCGAGCAAGACCATCACGCGCGCGGTGCTCACTCTTCCGCGGGAGGACAAGCGCGTCTTGCCGCGGGTGAAGTCATTGCTGGAGAGCCAAAAGATTGACTATGCGGATATGAAAAAGCATCCGATAACTATACAGCAGCCGTTGCTGCGCCTGCGCTTAACGTTGGACACGCTCGAAATCATGCAGCTTCCGGCGAAGCGGGTAAAGGCACATCCGGCGGCCAAGGAATTCCCCGGCGCCATACCCGCGGACGCGCCCAGAGTTACCCGCGTCGTTCAGATAGACACGGCGCATGGAGCCTGGTATAGCACGGGCCTTTACGCCGCGCCCGGGGAGGCTATCGAGGTGGAAATGCCGGCCGGCGTGGATAGCAAAGGCCTGAGCGTGCGTATCGGCGCCCACACCCAGCGGCTTTGGAATGATGATGATGATTGGTATCGCATGCCGGAGATCTCCAGGAGCATTCCCCTGGTCGGACGGCGCACATCGGCGGCGAATGCCTTTGGCGGCCTGATTTATATCGAGGCGCCCCCGGACTGCAAACTCGGAACGATCAATGTTATCATCCGGCATGCCGTGGAAGCGCCTTATTATGTTCGAGGCAAGACCGAGCTGGCGGAATGGCGGAACAGCATCCGCAACCGGCCCGCTCCGTGGGCCGAGCTTGAAGGCAATAACGTCATCATGACCATATCCGCGGCTGTGGTGCGCAATCTGGATAATCCGCAGGAGGTAATGAAGTTCTGGGACGAGATACTGGACGAAGACGCGGATCTTGCCGCCATACCGCGCCAGCGTCCCTACAAAGAGCGCTTATGCGCGGATACACTTACCTATGGCGGGGGCTGGATGCATTCAGGATATCCAATTATGGCCTTCGATGATGGTATCTCGGCGGCAATGGTTGATTTGGCAGGCTTGCGCAAAAATGGCAACTGGGGTCTTTTCCACGAACTGGGGCATAACCATCAAGAATACGACTGGGTGTTGGATTCTACCTGGGAAGTAACCGAGAATCTCTTTACGATCTACAATTATGAGTTTTCGTGTGAGGGGCCCTCAAAGGCGCCGGCTTGGCCGCCCAAAGCGCCCGAGGAGATGATTAAGAAGTATCTTGCCACCGGGCCCGACTATAACAAATGGAAAGAAAATCCGTTCCTGGGCTTGTTGACCTACTATCAACTCAAAGAGGCCTTCGGGTGGGAAGCCTACAAGCGCGTCTTTGCCGAATACCGTGCCCTGCCGGACGAGCAGCGGCCGAAGACCGATGATGAAAGACGGGACCAGTGGATGGTGCGCTTTTCCCGCGCGGTGGGGAGGAACCTGGGGCCATTCTTCCAGGCTTGGGCTATTCCAACTTCGGAGCAGGCGAGAAAATCCATCGCCGACCTGCCGGTGTGGATGCCGGAAAATTTCCCGCCGAAATAGGAGCGTGAA
>Ga0315288_10001381_pt1 | contig 31425 bp, 24 predicted proteins | sample YL17G11_20_MG_FD_203454 | JGI IMG/M metagenome (GOLD analysis project Ga0315288, IMG submission 203454) | Sediment microbial communities from Yellowstone Lake, YNP, Wyoming, USA - YL17G11_20 | ecosystem: Environmental > Aquatic > Freshwater > Lake > Sediment | place: USA: Wyoming | collected...
TGTGAAATAATTCAGACGCATCTGGTGGAATCTCCCTTCTGTTTATTTACCGGTAAACGCTGGGAGCATATCTTACCAGATGCTTTTATTTTTGCTACTAAACTTCACAATAATTCGCCATGAGCCACATATAGTATTGTCAAGAAAAAAATTTAGATTTTCCCGAGAAAATATTCTACTCTTTGGGAGGATTCAGGGTCAGAAGCGGTTTATCTTGGTCAGGAGTTTTGGGGGTTTATAGGTGGAAGGAGCCCAAAACTTCTTCTAAGTATTTGTAATATTTTGAAGATTTGCTCCATTATGCCGTGCATGGAGACAGTAAAGGGTAGGAATGTAGCGGGAAAATTAAACGGCATATGGAAAATCACATGCAAACACGACCCTTTTCCGGCACCTCAGCTCCAATAAGGGCATCGAATCAAAATCTTTGGACAGCCGGGATCGAAGATGGGCCTTTTTCTTGGCTTTTCAGAGATACCAACATGGAGATTGTTGATAGCCCATGATTTTTCGGCTCTCAATGCCTAAAAACACAGTCCCAGGGCCGATGATACAAGTAAGATTTCAATATTATTAACTTTTTTTAATGCTACAAAAATAAGCAAGCGAATAAAAGACTTTAAATTTTATCATAATTATGCGCTACATCCCTAATTTTTTCCACATCTTTTCCACATATTCGGTGGAAAAACTGCTTTCGCTTATTTTTTTATCCAAGTCGGACGATAAGAATAAAAACGTCATAGACCTTGTTTCAGGTAGAAGTCTCGGATTTAAAAATGGAACCCGCCAAAATCATAGTTCGATTTGCCGACGGTCGAATCATCAGAGGATACACCCAGAATTTTTCCCCGAATAAGCCTACTTTCCATCTTCGACCGGCTGATCCGAAAGTTTCGGAGGAAACCCTCGAAGTCCTGGTTCAAGAATTGAAGGCCGTGTTTTTTGTGCGGGACTTTTCGGGAGATCCAAATTACAAAGAAGAGAAAAAATATCCCGAAGGCGTGAAGCCCTCCGGGCGGGTGGTGGAGGTAACTTTCAAGGACGATGAGCGGATCATCGGGTCCACCTTAGGTTATGATCCCCGGAGGCCCGGTTTTTTCATTTTCCCAGGCGATCTCAATTGGAACAATCTTAAGATTTTTGTGGTATCCCAAGCACTGACACGGGTCCGCTATATCCAGACTCCATTTTCACCCATTTAATAATTACTACTCCGACAAATAGCGTTTATGGCGCGATGCAAGACGGATAGATTGAGCGGTTTGATCAGAAAATCTCCCCTCGCCCCTCTTTTCCAAAGAGGGGGATAACAATTTCCCCCTTTGGCAAAGGGGGAATAAGGGGGATTTTGTGAATTGTCGGAGTAGTATAATCTACTTTGATTTAAAGTTCAGAGCTGACAATCACCTTTCCCCTTATCCTCACCTACTTCTTTTTACTTAATAAACCAACAATTACGACTAAGGGCAATTTTTTGCTTGCCAGACTACGCTTATTCAATTATTTGTCGAATTGGTGTTTTTCCTGCCTGGATCTTTTTAATCTGACAACCTAACCTCTTACCTTTTGGAGAGTGCCATGGGCATGAGAAGGAATTTTCGGAAGTTGCCCAGGTGAAGGTTCCAAATGGATTTTGATGTTCCCTTATGGCTTTTTTGGCGGGTTGGGTAATACAAAGCACTATGCCGCCTTCGTTTACAGGGCAAAGCAACCTTATCCCTGGGCCTGGAAAATCGGTGGGAATTCATGAACGAAAAAAGGTAAAGACCGGCAAGATCTTTCAGGATTTTCGGGGGGTCAATAGGTATAGGGCCATCCTTGCCAATAATTTTTCACTTTGACCCAGAGGCCGAAGAGGCCCTTGGGCTCGAAGATTAGGAAAAGGATGATCACCAGCCCGTAAAAACTTGCCTGCAGGTCTGCAAGCCGGGTGATCAGGAACGGGAAATCCTGGCTCAAGGCATCTCGAAAAAGCCGGATCCCTTCGGGCAGGACAGTCATAAAGACGGCCCCCAGGATGGATCCGAGAATGCTCCCCATGCCCCCCACCAGTACCATGGCGATGTATTGGATGGCTACGAGAAAGTTAAAATGCTCCGGGCCGATGGAAGAAAGGGTAACCGCATAAAGGCCCCCGGCGATTCCCGCATAGAAGGAGCTGGTCATAAAAGAGAGGATCTTATATTTGGTAATATGAATACCGATGACCTCTGCGGCAATGTCCTTGTCGCGAATGGCAATAAAGGCTCTGCCGGCTTCCGTGCGGAAAAGGTTCTTGGCGAAGACCACTGCCAGGATTACGAAGGCCAGGATAAGGAAATAGAACTTTTTATCCGTGTCGAAAACGAAGCCCGCGAGGGAAGGATGGGGCACAGTGAGCCCCGATGTACCGTTCGTAAGGCTGTTCCAGTGGACGATGATATATTCTACGGTGAAGGCGAAGGCAAAGGTGGCAATGGCCAGGTATAGGCCCCGGAGCCTCAAACAGGGTAAGGCAATAATAATTCCGCAAAGGGCAGCAATGCATCCTGCGAGGGGAAGAGAAATCCAAAAGGGAAACCCTAACTTGAGGGTCAGGAGGGTAGAGGCATAAGCCCCGATGGCCAGGAAGGCCGCATGGGCCAGAGAGATCTGGCCAGTGAAGCCGGAAAGGATGTTTAAACCCAGGGCGCCGATGGTGGCAATGCCGCAGAGGTTCGCGGTGTACAGAAGGTATTGGCCGGAGATAAAGGGAAAGACGGCCAGAAGGAGGGCCAAGACCCCGAGCCAAAATTTCTGGAAACGGGTCTGAAAAATTTTTAAATCATCTCGATAGGTGATCTTGAAATTTCCGCTGCCCATTGGAGTTCTCTTTCAGAAATCATACTCGAATGACTTCTTCCTTCCCAAAAAGCCCATAGGGTTTGATCATCAGGACTATGATCAGAATAAAAAAAGCTGAGAGTTCCTTGATCCCCGACCCGAATATCTGCGAGAGATAGCCCCCGGCCAGGTTCTCCGCCACCCCCACAATCAAGCTTCCCAGCATGGCCCCGGCGATGCTGTCGATCCCGCCGAGGACCACCGCTGGAAATACTTTGAGGCCGATGAAGCTCATATTCGTATGAATGTAGAACATGCCGGCGAGAAAAATTCCCCCGATCGAAGCCACCACTGAGGCAAACACCCAGGCCAGGGAAAAAATCTTTCTCACGCTGATGCCCATCAGCAGAGCATACTTCTGATTGAAGGCCGTGGCCCTCATGGCAATGCCCACGCGGCTATACTTGAAGAAGAGGAAAAACAGGATAACCAGCCCCAGAACGGCCACGCAGGTGGTGATTTCTATGGGAAGGAGACTCAGGCCGAAAAGGTCGAGGGGCTTATCTGAAAAGGGGGTGGGAAAGGGATATACATCGTGTCCCCAGATGAGCCCGACGATGGACCGCAGCAGAGTGGCCAGGGCAATCGTGATCATAATGACCGAAAAGATCGGTTCCCCCACCATGGGGCGCAGAATAAGAACTTCGATCAAAATACCCAGGCAGGTGGAAAACACCAGAGTGAGGAGGAAAGCCGCAAGAAAGGGAATCTTGAAGTCGGTGATCAGCCCATAGCAAATGTAAGCTCCAAACATCATGAGTTCGCCCTGGGCGAAGTTTATGATGTCCGTGGCTTTGTAAATCAGGACGAATCCCAAGGCGACCAATCCATAGATACTGCCCACGATAATGCCGCCAATGATCAATTGGAAAAAAAGTCGCAAACTCTCATTATCCATATTCAACCTTCAGTTGCCTCCCCTCCCCCTTTGAAGAGAGTGTGTCCTAATTCGTCATGCCCGCGCAGGCGGGCCCTGTACCTAGTGTGGTTCAGGGCGAGCATCCAGGCGGGTAAAATCATTGAATGAAGATTAAACTGGATTCCCGCTTTCGCGAGAATGACGCTACTTTTGCCCGTTGCGACACAGCCTCCTGAATGGGGGAGGGTATGGGAGGAGGAGGAGATTCGCGCCTCCTCCTCTTGATTCCCTCCCGCAGAACGGGGGGAAATGGTTCGGAGTTTATTTGGCCACACTTCTCCATTCCGTCAGAGGAATAAAACGTTTATTAACCAGATCCGCCTTGGTCATGCGGGCGTACCCTGGCGATCCGTGAGAAGTGGAAGTGTAGGTAATGGCACCCATCAGCCCTTCGGGATCGAAGTTCCTGAAGGTCTCCAGGGACTTCACCAGACCCTCGCGGGTCAGGTTTTTTCCGGCCCGCTTCGCTCCTTCGGCAAAGACGATGGCATTGATCCAGCCATACACATAGTAGGGGTGGATCTTCTCGGTTGCCGGCATCCACTTATCGCCGAAATTCTTTTTGGTCACTTCGACGAGCCGCTTCATCCCCGGCATTTCTTCATCGGGCATGGCGAAGACATTTAAAACGAGCAGGCCTTCCCCGGACTCTCCGGCCATCTCCAGGGTCTTGAGAAGGCCCAGGGTGTTTGTGCCAATGAAGGTCGGATTCCATTTGAGTTTACTGGCCTCTTTCAGGAACGATGCTCCGGAACGGATAGCCGCTGCCAGAACCACGAAGTCCGGCTTGGCCTGCATCAGGTTGATCACCTGAGATTTAAACTCCACCGCATCGTATTTATAAGATTCCATGACCGGTTTTTCGAGGCCGTATTTTTGGGCTGCCAGGTTTAATCCTTTTAGATGATCCCGGCCCCAATCATCATCTTGACAGAACAGGGCAATTTTTGGTTTTTTGGCCTTCAGATCTTTCATGATGTAATCGACGATTAAAAGCGACTGGTCGATGTAATTCGTTCCCACGGCGAAAACGTACTTCTTCAGGGGTTCATAGATGCTGGTGGAAAGAGCGCAGACAGGGGCGATGGGAACCTTTTGTTCCTCAACCAGCGGGAAGAGGGCCTCCGAGGGTCCCGATCCCCAGGGGGAAACAAAGGCGAAGACCTGATCCTTGCTGAGGAGTTTCTTGGCGGCCGCTACCGTGAGCGTGGGGCTATATTTGGAGTCTTCGACGATGACCACGACCTTCCTCCCGTTGATCCCGCCCTTTTCATTGAGGTCGTTAAAATAAGCCCGAATTGCATCGGCCATGCCAATGCCCCCGATGGCCGCCGGCCCGGTCAGATCGCTGATGACGCCGATCTTGATTGAATCGGCAGTGACGCCTACCTCCGTTTGGGAATGGAGAATGGCGGGAAACCCAAAAAGGGGCACGATTGCACACAATAGGGTGATATACATCAGACATCCTTTACTGTTCCTTTTTGTTTCCATGTTCAGACCTCCTTCTTTTATTTTATGTCCAAAACTTCTTTTTCCCCTCTTCGCCTTTTCGCCTCTTCCCCTTTTCCTTTTTTTTCCTACCCCTTCCCGTACATGAAATCAATCAGATTCTTAAACTTTTCCTCTATGATCTTCCGCCGGACCTTCAAGGTCGCGGTCAGTTCATCATCATCGTGGTCCAGTTCCTTTTCCAGAAGGAGAAATTTTTTGATCGTCTCCACCTGGGAGAATTCCCGATTCGCTTCTTCGACCTCGCGGCGGATGAGTTCATAGACCTCCGGATGGCCGGCCAGACTCTTGAAGGTGGTGTAGGCGATCTTGTGCTCCCGGGCCCATTGGCTGACATTTTCCAGCTCGATCTGGATCAAGGCCGTGAGATAGTTCTTTTTATCTCCCACCACAATTGCCTGGTAGATGTACGGGCTGCATTTTAGCCTGTTTTCAATCTCCGAGGGAGCAATATTTTTCCCTCCCGAGGTGATGAGGATATCTTTTTTTCTATCCGTAATGTAAAGGTACCCTTCCCCGTCCAGCTTCCCGATGTCTCCAGAATGGAGCCATCCATCCCCCCGGATGGCCTCCGTGGCCTGAGGATCCTTGTAATATCCTTTGAATAGCATTTCGCTGGTCGTCAGAATTTCTCCGGCTTCTCCGAACTTGAAAGAAACACCGGGAAAAGGTTTCCCCACCGACCCAATCTTTCGGTCATTCCCATGGTGGATATGGGAAACTCCAGATCCTTCGGTCTGGCCATAGACTTCGCTAATCGGAAGGCCTAGGGCGTGGAAGAATTTCAGGATTTCCGGAGCGATGGGCGCTGATCCGCTCACGGCCAGCCTGACCTTGAGGAGGCCCAGTTTATCAAGAACCGATCGGTAAAGAAAGAGATGGCCCAGGCGGCGCAATAGTCGAAAACCGAGGTGATAATTTTTCCCGGCCAGGATCTGATCCGAAATTTTCTTCCCCACGGAAATCCAGAAATGATAAGCAATCCTCTTGGTGGGTGTCGTGTTCTTTATCCTGACCTGAATGGACGTATACATCTTCTCCCAAATCCTGGGAACGCCCACAAAGATGGTGGGAGAGATCTCAAAGAGGCTCTCTTGCACGGTATCGATACTCTCAGCAAAGTTAACCGTATAGCCTACGTACAGGGCTAGGATCGCGGAGAGAAGCCGCTCGGCAATATGACAGAGCGGCAGGTAGGAGACGACCTGGTCTGTGTCGTGCATGGCGGTCACTTCGGAGAAGCTCCTCCCGATGGCCAGCAAGTTTCCGTGGGTTAACATGGCCCCCTTGGGGGGACCGGTCGTTCCCGAAGTGTAAACGATCAGGGCCACGTCTTCCGGCCGGGTGGCGGCCACTAATTCTTCAAAAAGAGCCGGGTTTTGCCGGGCCAAGGTCTTCCCCAGCCCTTCCACCTCGGTGAAGGAGAGAATGTCCGGATCGTGGTAGTGGCGGAGGCCTTTCATATCCATCACGATGATCTTCCGGAGCAGGGGTATTTTATCCCTGACCTCCAAAACTTTGTCCGTCTGTTCCTGGTCCCTGACTACCGCCATGACCGAGTCGGAATGGCCGATGATGTAAGCCACCTGAGAAGGGGGGTTGGTGGGATAGACTCCAACGGTCACCGCACCGGCGGCCTGAATGGCCAAATCTGCATAAAGCCATTCCCGGCAGTTATCCCCCAGGATGGAAACGTTTTGCCCTTTCATCAATCCCAAGGAGATCAGGCCCAGGCAAAAGTGCTTCACATGGTCGTAGTATTGGTCCCAGGAAACCTCCTGCCAGACCCCCAGATCCTTCTCCCGGAGAGCAGTTCTGTTTCCGAATCGATCCCTGTTTCCGGCCAGCAGTCCGGGTAGGGTTTCCGGAAAAGTGTTCATGGGGTTGTTCTTGGAGTCCATTAAAGTCATGCGATCATTCTAGTATTTCTCTGACCACGAATTTTCAAGGAGCAGGTGCTTGAGGCCCTGTCAGCCTGGAGGAGGTTTCTTCCGGGTCCCCCAGATAGGCCTGAATGACCGAAGGGTTACTGGCAACTTCTTCAGGAGTTCCCTCGGCGATTTTTACGCCGAAGTTGATTACGGTGACTCGGTCAGAAATATCCATGACCACACCCATATCGTGCTCGACAATGAGGGTGGTAATTCTAAACTCCTCCTTGATGTCGATGATGAACCGGGCCATGTCTTCGGTTTCTTCCTCATTCATGCCGGCCACTGGCTCATCCAAGAGGAGAACTTTGGGCTTTAACGCCAGAGCCCGCCCGAGCTCCACCCGCTTCTGGATGCCGAAGGGAAGGGAACCCACGGGCTTTTTTCGGAATCGTTCCATCTCCAGAAAATCGATGATCGCCTCTACGTTGTGCCGGCTTTCCAGTTCTTCGCGCAGAGCCTTTCCCAGGAAGAGGCCTCCCCGCAGGACTCCGGCATGGAGGAATGGATTTCTTCCCAGCAGCAGGTTATCGAGCACACTCATATTCCTGAAAAGAGCGATGTTCTGAAAAGTCCGAGCGATCCCCTTACGGGCAATCTGGTGGGGTTTTAAACCCACGATATTCTCTCCCCCAAAAAGAATTGCCCCCCTATCGGGCTGATAGATCCCGTTGAGGCAGTTGAAAATCGTACTCTTGCCCGCGCCGTTAGGGCCGATGATGGCGAAGATTTCCCCGGCTTCAACATGGAAACTCAAATCCCGGATCGCTTCGATCCCCCCGAAATGTTTCCAAAGGTTTTTTACTTCGATCTGAGCCATGGAATAAGTGAAAAGTTACGGGTTTCGAGTTACAGGTTTCGGGTTTTTAAATAGGAGCTTGGAACTCGCCACTTGAAACTGAACCCCCTAATTCTGAGCAGCCAAAAGCACCCTTTTTCAGCACCCAGCTACGAAAGCCACCGCTTTCGCCTTTTGTAATGCTTCACGTTCCGATAGCTCTTTTTTGTGCCCGCTTCAGTGAAGCCCAAGTAGAATTCCTTTACATCTTCATTTTTCATCAGTTTCTCGCTCGACCCATCCAGCACGATCTTTCCGTTCTCCATGATATATCCATAATCCGAAATGGATAAGGCAATATTCGCATTCTGCTCCACCAGCAAGATGGCCGCCCCTTCTTCCTGTTTAATCTTCTGGATGATCCGGAAGATCTCCCGAATGATCAGAGGGCCAAGCCCCAAGGAAGGTTCATCCAGCATCAGGGCCTTCGGCTTAGCCATCAGGGCTCGGGCAATGGCCAACATCTGCTGCTCACCGCCGCTTAAATATCCCGCCAGTTGGGTTTGTCGATCCCGGAGCACGGGAAAGTAATTCAGGACCGCCTCGAAATCATGGCTGGCATGGCTGAGGTCTCGACGGGTAAAAGCACCGATTCGCAGGTTCTCGAAAACCGTCAGGTCGTCGAAGATTCCCCTTCCCTCAGGAACCTGGAGGATTCCCATTCTCACGATGGCTTCCGGCCTCAGGCCATCGATCCTCTGCCCTTCGAACTCGATGGTCCCCTCTTCGATCTCTCCCTCTTCAATGTCCAGAATCTTCGAAATTGCTTTCAGGATTGTGCTCTTTCCCGCTCCATTGGACCCCAGGAGAGCCACAATCCTTCTCTGCGGGACCTCCAGGGAGATTCCTCTCACCGCCAGGATCACGTCGTTATAGACAATTTCGATATTTTTGAGCTTGAGCATCTTACTTTTTATTCTCCGAGTCGCCCGGCTGTAAATATCAAGAAAAAAGGCCATTTTGTCAATAAATTTTTTTTAAATTTACCTCTCTTGACAAAGCATCGCCGATTTGCTAACAGAAGATGAAAAAATAGTTTTCATCCCGGGGCAGCATTCGAGTTATCGGTCGGGCGTAAGCTGATAGGTCTGGGCCTGATGCCGTGGCCGCAGGGTTAGGTCACCTGAGGTATCGCGGCCGCAACGATTAACCTGAATTGAAAGGGGGTGGGAGGCGTCGGATTATGGATGGATACAACTCACAAACGGGCTTCATTTAATCACCGTCCGGAACTGCAAGTAGCTCATTTGATCCATTGATCTCTGGTAAATATCAAGAATGAAAGGAGAAAGACGCATGAGAAAGACCAGTTGGCGAAAGGCTTTCATCGGGTTTGCTCTCGTCCTCGCTTTAATGATCGGCGTTGCGCCCCTATCGTTCTCTCCGGATGTTTATGCGCAAGGGACGGCGAAAGTAAGCTTACCCTTCGAGTACTCCGGCTACAGCACTACAGAATACAGCAGTTTCGTCAAGATGTCCAAATACGCCCCGATGTCCGATGGCGTTCAGCTCGCGGTGGATATATTCCTACCCGCTGGCGGACCCTCAAGGACAAAATTTCCGGTCGTTTTCCAGTACACACCGTACCAGCGTGCCACGATCAACCCGGCCACTGGCGCGATTAGGGACGCTTCCCTCAATTCCCTCGCCAAGTTGTTGCTATCCTATGGTTACGCGTTTGCTGTGGCCGACATGCGGGGCTCAGGCGCCTCCACGGGTTGGAAAATGGACTTCATGCCCGAGATCCAAAGGGACGGCGGCGAGCTCGTGAAATGGATCGCTGCCCAATCTTGGTGCGATGGCAACGTTGGCATGACCGGTGGATCGTATGTCGGATGGTCCCAGATGGCTACTGCGGGCCAGAAACCGGCCGCCCTCAAATGCATCCTGCCTGAAGTCATTCCCCTGGACGGATATACGGGCGAGGTCTATCCCGGTGGGGTATATTTGAAGGCGTTCCTGGATCTCTGGACCCAGGGTAATCGCTTTCAGGCCAACAATTACTTTCTCCCCAGCTATGGCTTCTTCCCCACCACGCCGGTAGTGGACGAGGATAACGATGGAGACCTCGCCGACGAGATCCCCATCGACTGGAACGGGAATGGCACCTTCCTGGACGATGGTCCTCCAACTTACAAGGATGGGGTTGTACGGAAGGGAAACATATACTATAACCTCACTCTGGAGCACTACCTGTATAACGTTGAGTATGCAGGGTTTGCAGCCAACCTGCCATTTATCGATTCGGTCACTCCAGTTGGTAAGACCTCCTATGAGCTTGGCCCGAACGCCTTTGTCCCTGCTATGATGGAATTTGGCATCCCAATTTACAATGCCGGCGGGTGGTTCGACGGTTTCGCACGCGGCACCACCGAGCTTTACAACACAATGGCGGGGACCAATCCTTCCAAGATGCTTATGAGGCCCTCTTACCACGGCGGCGGCGGGCCTTTCTGGCAGTACCTTGGCATAGACCCCAACGAGGCCAGTACGAAAATGAATATTGAGCGGTTGCGTTACTTCGAGCGGTGTCTGAAAGGGATCAACAATGGCATCGACAAGGAGCCGCCGATCTACATTTATGTTATGAATAGCGGATCCTGGCGTTTCGAGGATCGGTGGCCGCTGCTTGAAAAGGTCGACACCAAGTACTACTTCGAGGAAAACCACAGTCTTTCCACGGTCAAGGCGACAAAGGGATCAGACCAGTACACGGCTGACTTTAGCCACGATTCGAGGTACGGAACCAACCTTGGCAATCGGCTGCTCGGGGTCGCCGGCTTGGCGCCCAACGCGCTTCCCATCAGGACCCAGAAGGATGGACAGACCCTCTTGTACACATCCAAGCCGATGGCCCAGGATACCGAGGTCACTGGGCATCCTATCGTCGAACTTTATGTTTCCTCGACGGCCGACTACGGCGACTTCTTTGTCTACCTTGAAGATGTGGACCAGCAGGGTCAATCCATTCTCGTCACGGAAGGGGTGCTCAGGGCTGAGTGGGCAAAGCTTTACGATACCAACGAACAGATTTACTCGGGCAAATACGGCATCGAAGTCCTGCCCAAGCTCCCCTGGCACGGTTACGAGCAAGCTCAGTATCCACACAAGCCCCCTCTGCGCGATGGCAGAGTGGTCAAGCTCGTCTTCGATCTCCTCCCTACGTCTTGGGTTTTCAAACAGGGGCACCGAATTCAGGCCTCCATCGCTTGCGCCGATTGGCCCACTTTTAAACTGCACGAAAAGCTGTCGCCTAACAACAAGCCTATTGATCCTGCTAACATCGTGCCCACTGTCACGGTTTATCGCGACTCAAAGCATCATTCGAGCATCTCGCTTCCGGTCATTCCTCGGTTTCACCGTGTTTTCGAAGGCCGGGCCAAGATCATGACTCATGGTCAATGGTACGACGGACCTGCAACGCTCTATACCTTCCGCTCGGCGATGTACCTGCACCTTGGCGACCGCTGGATCAAGTGGGCGGATGTCGATTACTGGAAAGTGGGTGAAGTCGGCTACTACAGGGGCGACGGCGACCTCGGTAAGATTTTCACGGCAGTTCTACCCAACGAACATGGAACATTCTCGGCCTTCGCGGTGGGACGAAAGGTGCACTTCACTGGAACCGCTAAGTGACCCAGGGTGCCCTTGAAACTATGAGATGCCCCGCCCTCCACCCCTATGGGGGGTGGGGCAGAAGGGAAAGAATTCCACACAATGAGGAAACATCATACTTTAACATTTTGGTTTGAACGTTGTTGATGCCATCTATTCCCCCGGCAAGTTCAGAAGTAGCTGTATTGCTTTCGTTTTCAAATGAAACCCCACAAGGCTGCCTCAACCAGCGCAAGCTTTTTCAGCTTACCTATTACTTAAAATGATCTCTGGGAAAGAATTTGCCAGCGAGTAAATTGGGAAGGAGTCAATTTTTTCTTTCACCTTTAATTAATACCAACGCATTTCATATCTTTACATCGTCATTCCGACCCTCCCCTATTGCGCGACGATTGGGGCCTGCATGGCGTGGGCGGAAGCGGTGAGAAATGCCCTGAAGAAGGTGGGGTATGAAAAGGTGGATGGACCGGCCATTTTTGAAGGGTATCTGGGGATCAAGAATTTTACGGCCCAGGGGATCTTTAAAGAAATGAGGTATACCCGGGAAGACCTGCGCGGGAACATGTGGCTGAAGATCTGCAAATTCAACAAGGATGGGTCCATTCCCAATGTAACGGATTACATGCAAGCTCCCTGGAACCTGAAACTCAAGGCGGAAATGTAGAAGGAGAAAAAGTGAATCTAAGGGAAGTTTCCCCGTCCGAAAGCTTTTGTGGATATCTTCCCAATCCAACCGTAAAAAGGGAGAAAGAATATGAATCGAATTAATTTTGAACGGTTTTTCAAGACCGAGAAGCAAAAGCAATTCAGCACAGACTTTTTCAAGAATGCTGGAGAATATGAAACTTGGGATGAGATCAATTTCTCCACTGACAAGGAGTTCGATGGGGAACAAACCTTCACCATCAAAGCCGAGGATATGAAGGCCTATGCCGAAGGGGTTTTAGATGATCATGCCCTGATGAACGATGAAAAATATGCCCAGAAGTCTCCTTATGGATCGTTGGTCCCCCACCCTATCTTCATCACCCAGATCGCCTTCTGGTGTATCGGGACTAAGGGGCAGGGCAACTGGATCCGGACCCCGGGGGCTCGGAATCCCGGGCAGGATTTCGAATTCTACGAGCCCTTTCGGGTGGGAGAAACCATCCACATTAAGATGCGCCCCTATGATCGGTACATCAAGAGAGGAAAATATTACCTGAAATATAAAATCGACTTTTACAGCCAGAAAGAGGTGAAAAAAGCCACCTGGATTTTGACCTTGATTCTTCCGCGAACCAAGGCAGACATTAAAAAATTCGTCGAAGGGGTTCGCGGTCTCGACGCTTAATTTAAAAAAAAGGAGGAAAACCATGACGAAGATTACTTTTGATTCCGTACAAACTGGACAGGAGCTCGCTCCTTTCACCAAAAAGGTGAACCAGGAAATCTTTTGGAAGTACGCCGTCGCTTCTTTTGACTACAATCCGGTTCATAATGACCCGGAGTGGGTGAAGACGGCACAGCCTTTCAAGGTCCCTTACACCGTGGCCCATGGAATGATGACCATGTCTTTCATGACCTCGGTCGTTACAAACTGGGCCTATCCCAACATGCTCAGAATCAGAAAGATTACGTCGAAATTTACCCTGCCGGTGGCGCCGGGGTGGACGGTCAAGTGCACGGGGGTTATCTCTGAAAAACACGTCATCTCCAAAGGGAAGAACTATGTGGTGGTCGACCTGAAAGCGGAAAACCAGGAAGGCGCCTTGCTGGGCGTGGGTGAAATCGAGGTCGTTTTCCCGGATTGACCCATCCGCCGATCTTTATCTCCAAAAAAGCGAAAGGAGAGCACGATATGAGTCGCATCAATTTTGAACGTTTCTTCAAGACGGAAAAGCAAAAAGAATTCAGCACCGATTTCTTCATGGACGCGGAGGATTATGAGGTTTGGAATGAGATTGATTTTGCCAACCTGGAGGAAGTTGACGGAGAGCGAACGTTTGAGATCAAGGCCGAAGATATCAAGGCTTATGCCGAGGGATGCCTGGATGATAATCCCTTCATGACCGATGAAGAATACGCCAAGAAATCTCCTTACAAAGGTTTGATCGCGCACCCGCTCTTCGTCACGCCGATCATTTTTTATTGCGTCGGCAAAAAGGGGCGGGGGAACTGGATCCGGACTCCGGGGGCGCGCAATCCCGGCCAGGAAATTGAAATCTATGACCCCTTTCGGGTGGGAGAAGTGATCCACATAAGGCTCCGGCCCTATGATCGATACATCAAAAGGGGCAAATACTACCTGCGTTACAAAATCGATATGTACAACCAGCAGAATATCAAAAAGGCGACCTGCATTTCCACCTTGATCCTTCCCCCGACCCGGGAGGATATGCGCAAATTCCTCAAAGGCCAGCGCGGGCTTACGGACTAAGAGGAATTCCTGCGTGGCTCTGCGGCGAGCAGGTTCGAAGAAAAGAGACGAGAGGGCCTCCTGAAAGAGTAAGTCAGGCGGTAAGGATAAGATGCCCCATGCTGAAACTGAACAATATTGAGGTGCGCTATGCCAACATTATCCTGGTCTCCGCGGAAGACGCTCTCCGAGCCGCAAGAATGATGTTTTCGTGGGCAGGTCTGTCCTATATTATTCTTCTGCCTTTCTATGCAATAAGGAATAAAATTTCTAAAAAGAGAAGGGATGATACCAAATAGAATTCATTTCAGGATCGGGCTGACTCCTTTATAAAACGCTTCCCTTCCTCGATTTATCTTATCAGAAATCCCTCAACTGATTTCAGCATTTCAGTCCACCCCGTTCTTGATTTGCTTGGACCAGATCAAAAATTCCTTGACTTTAGAAAAGGCGTGGATTAAATCATCAAGCATTAGAGCTTCTTGCGAAAGTTATTTACTCCGTCATTCCGGCGAAAGCCGGAATCCAGAATCGCTCGAAAATACTGGATTCCGGGTCGCGCTTCGCTTGCCCGGAATGACGACTTCCTCTTGCTTTCAAGAGTTTTGAAAGAGGCTCATTATAAAAGCAAAATTCATGCGCTGGATAATAAAGGAGAGAGGAAAAGGAAAGTGGCTGAATGGATCAAAAAAAATTTAGGAGGGGTCATAGAGAGAATTGTTGAGCGCTACCCGGATAATTTGGCTTTAATCTTCAAGGACCAGCGGATATCTTACCTTTTGCTTCGGGAAAAGGCCAGGGCTCTGGCTAAGGGTTTGATGGCTCTGGGAGTTAGCCGGGGGGACAAGGTTTCCCTCTGGATGGGAAATTGTCCGGAATGGATTTACACTCAAATGGCCACGGCCTTGATCGGAGCGGTTCTCGTCCCGGTGAATACCCGCTTCCGCACGAATGAACTGGAATACATCCTCGGCCAGTCCGATTCCACCACCCTGCTGATGACGGATCATTTTCTGAATATCGACTTCTGCGGCATGATGAAGGAAATTTGTCCGGAAGTAGAGAGTGATTTCGCCGGAAAGCTTCGCTGCGGGCGATTGCCCTTGCTCAAGAACGTCATTTTTCTCCAAGAGAAAAAACCTCCAGGGGCTTTCTCCTTTTCGGAGGTTCTGGCTCTGGGACAGGCCGTTTCCCACGTCCGGCTGAAATCCCGGATGGAGCAGGTCCATCCAGACGACGTCATCATGTTCCAGTATACTTCCGGCACAACCGCTTTTCCAAAAGGGGTCATGCTAAGCCACGATGGAGTCATCCGCGATGCCTTCTGCATGGCGCAGCGCCAGACCCTCACTCCCCAGGATCGGCTCTTCTGTCCCCTTCCCTTCTTCCACGTGGGCGGAGCAGTCATCTCCACCCTCTCGGTCATCACCCACGGCGCCTCGATGGTCTTCCTGGAGACTTACGAACCCGAAGAGAGTCTGAGAGTCGTCGAGCAGGAACGCTGCACGGCCATGAACGGCATCGAAACTCACTTCCTGATGATGTACCAACATCCGGACTTCTCCCGCTACGATGTCTCCTCGCTGCAAAAGGGGTGGGCCATTGGGCCGGCTGAGGTGGTTCGCAACGTCTATGAGAAGATGGGACTGACCAAGATCCTGAACGTTTACGGGATTTCGGAAGCTTCCCCGAATGTGACCACCACTTTTGTCGATGACCCAGTGGAGCGGCGGATTCATTCCCACGGCCTGCCGCACGCGGAAACGGAAATAAAAATTGTCGGACTCCCGGCGGGGGAGGCCTTGCCCGCCGGGAAAGAGGGGGAGATCTGCGTCCGGGGTTTTCATATCATGAAAGGTTATTACCAGAAGCCCGAGGAGACGGCCAAGGCCATCGATTCCCAAGGGTGGTTGCACACAGGGGACCTGGGCCTCATTGACCCCCAGACCGGTTACCTGAAATTTACTGGAAGGATGAAGGACATGCTCCGGGTGGGGGGAGAAAATGTCTCGGCCATGGAGGTGGAGAGCTTTCTGCTCACCCATCCCAAGGTCAAGCAGGCCCAGGTGATCGGGGTCCCCGACCCCCGGCTTACAGAAGCGGGAATGGCATACCTTGAGCTCAAGGAAGGGGTCTCCGCTACCCCAGAAGAAATTCTTTCTTTCTGCAAGGGGAAGATCGCCAATTTCAAGATTCCCCGCTACGTCATCTTTGTTGAAGAATTTCCCATGACCGGGAGTGGAAAAATCCAGAAGTTCAAGTTAAAAGAGCGGGCAGCGGAGGAGATGAATAGGAAGATGGGGACTTAATTCCTCTAACCCTAAAGGTATGGCCCGAGTGCGCCGCCGGAAGCCCCACCTCGAGTTGATCCCGGTACCCAAGAAAAACCCTCCCAGGGCGGACATCTTCGCTACGCTCCCCAGGAGGAGATCCCATGAATGCTCAGACCCGTCGCTCCTTCATGCGATTCACCAAGCACCCCTTCGGCTCCGACCTGCGGATGAAAGAGACCAAACCCAAAGGACTCATGTCTTTGCCAGCACGCTTTCCAAGAAGCTCTCAGATCTAGCGCTTAGTTGCCGAAATTAGCGTACCATCCCCGGCCCTGGGGACCAAGCCGTTTCGATTGACATCCTGAGGCGGTGAACTCTCCGTGGATTAGGCGGGAAGAAACACCCCGCCTCCTCCGGCGGATGCAAACCTGAATCTTTTGACCGGCCTTTGATCCCAGCCGAGGCTGTCGGCGCGAACCGCCTTGATCCCCAGGGCCGAAACAGAAGCGGTCATAAAAAGACGCAACCAGAAGGAAATTGATCACGCGGATTTTTGCAACTAAGCACGAGTGGTCTTTTTTTCTTGCCCCCCAAAACCCTTTTTGGTATAATCCGCTCGCGCAAAATAATCGCTTATCGTCTCCTGAATCTTAGGGGCGGTGGAAGAGATTGTAGTCCCCGAAGCGCTGGACCGCGCGAGGTATTGAAAGATTCGCCGGCAATCGACCTCTTCGGTCCTCCAAAGAGCGATAATTTACCGAAACAAGAGGGATACCTCAAGAAATATTTCTTACGGGGGCGAGAAGCCCCAAATCATCGGATGAACCCTGAAGATCTGGTTCTCGATTTAAGAGGAGGGAGGAGAAAATGGGCTTGAGAATGGCAGAAGAGTATGTTCAAAAGTTGGCGACCATGCGCCCCAACGTTTACGTGGGGGGCCAAAAAATTTCCCGTGACAGCGAGATCCTGGAGAAAGCGATTAACACCATCCGATTCACCTTCGACACGACTCAGACTCCGCAGTTTCAGCACCTCGTCCTGGCGACATCGCACTTGACCGGAGAACGTATCAATCGATTTACCAACGTGCATCGAAGCGTGGAGGATCTCCTGAAGAAGCAGGAAATGACCCGTGTTTTATGCCAGAGAGTGGGCGGCTGCATCCAGCGGTGCATGGCCACAGACACCCTGAATGCCATGGGGGTTGTTTCCAAGGAAATCGACGAAAAGAAGGGGACGGAATATCACCGGAATTTTCTGAAATTCCTGGAATATTACCAAAAGAATGATTTAGTGGGCAATGCCGCCCAAACGGATGCGAAGGGGGATCGGAGCAAGCGCCCCCACCAGCAAGCAGACCCGGACCTGTATTTACGCGTGGTCGAAAAGAAATCCGACGGAATCGTCGTGCGCGGGGCCAAAGCCCACAATACCATTGCTCCTTATGCCGATGAATTGCTGGTGGTGCCCACCCGCAACTTGACCAAGGAAGAGGGGGACTGGGCCGTTTCCTTTGCCCTCCCGGCAGACTGGGAAGGGGTGAAGTTGATCTGCCGCGTGACCTCTCCGAGGCAAAGAATAAAATATCAGGCGCCCTATAACCGGTATGGGGTTGCTGATTCTTTAACCGTTTTTGATAACGTGTTTATCCCATGGGAACGGGTCTTCATGTGCGGGGAATGGGAATACGGAGCCCGATTGGCCCTGTTATTCGCCAATTACCACCGTCACACCTATTGCGGCTGTAAGCCTGCGGTAACAGATGTGATCATGGGCGCTACGGCGTTAGTGGCTGATTATAACGGCGTAGGGGAGGCGTCCCACATCCGGGATGAAATCACAGAGCTAATGATCATCGCGGAATTGGTTTATGCCGCGGGGATCGCTGCCTCTGTGAAAGGGAAGCCCACTTCCTCGGGCATATACGAGCCCAATTTTCTCTATTCCAACGCCGGCCGATACTTGGCCGGCAAGAACATCATGCACGAGTATGAAATTCTGGCCTCAACCGCAGGGGGCTGGGCCGCGACCATGCCCCACGAGGAGGAATGGATTAACCCGGATACCAAACCTTTCCTGGAGAAATATGCGATGCGCAAGCCCGGGATACCGGCTGAGTGGCAGCACAGGCTCTTCCGATTTATATCCGACTTTTCCTGCTCAGCTGCCGCCGGCGTATGGCAGTATGCCGGAATCCACGGCGGTGGATCACCGGTCATGGAGAAAATCGGCATCCGCCAGCAGTATGACCTGGAATCCAAGAAAGGATTGGTGAAGTACCTATCCGGAATCGAGGAACGGGGGTAGGGAAAAGAGGGAGGAGGGATTGAAAAACTCCTCGGGCATCCGAAAGAAATTTTCTTGACAATCAATCCATTGTGTGGGAAAAAGGGACGCGCTAAGGCTTTGCCGGCCGAAAATGACCACCGACAGGCTGACTGATTTCTTTTACGGGTTTGCATCTGCTGAAAAGTGGAATTTCAAGCGGAAGATAAGCAAAGGCCGTCAGCCGTAAATTTGGGAGACACTCCTTACTCCCTAATGAAGATTTGAGGATTGTGCACCATGGGTCAGGTCCCAGGCCATTTCGGAGTGCAGCTCGAGGTCAAAAACCTCATCCTGAATTTTGGGGGAGTGCAAGCCCTTTCCGAAGTTTCCTTCCATGTTGCCCCGGGCGAAATCCTGGCCGTCATCGGCCCCAATGGGGCCGGCAAGACCTGCGTGCTCAATTGCATCAGCGGATTCTACCGCCCTCAAAGTGGAGAAATCACCTTCGAAGGCACCCCGATCACGCACATGCCGGCCTACCGGATCCCCATGCTGGGAATCGCCCGCACCTTCCAGAACATGCAGCTTTACGGCGGCATGAGCGCCCTGGACAATCTCATGGCCGCCCGCCATATTCACCTAAAACCCCGCGTCCTGGGCTCGGCTGTTTTTTTCGGTCCCGAGCGGCGCAAGGAAATTCTCCACCGGAAAGTGGTAGAGGATATCATCGATCTTCTGGAAATGGAGCCGATCCGCAAAAAGGTTGTTGGGTCTCTTCCCTACGGCCAGCAGAAACGGGTAGACCTGGGAAGGGCTCTGGCCTTGGAGCCCAAGATGCTCCTCCTCGACGAGCCCATGGCGGGCATGAATGTCGAGGAGAAAGAGGACATGGCTCGATTTATCCTGGACATCCATGAATTGAAGAAGACCACCATCGTGCTCGTGGAGCACGATATGGGCGTGGTGATGGACGTCGCCCAGAGGGTTATCGTTCTGGATTTCGGCAAAAAGATCGCCGAAGGAACTCCTGCTGAGATAAAGAAAAATCCCCAGGTGATCAAGGCCTACCTGGGGAAATAGCGAGGAGCATAGCGCGATTCGCCTGCCACCACCTTTTACCCTCCCCCCAAGGGAGGAAGGTTGGGAGGGGGTGAAATCGATTTGGGGTAAATCATGAGCGAACCCGAGACTCTGCCGAAATTTTTGCGCTGGAACTACGAGAGATATGGAGACCGCAGGGTGGCCATGCGGGTGAAGGACCGGGGAATCTGGCAAAGCTACACCTGGAAGGATTACTATGAAAATGTAAAATATTTTTCCCTGGGCCTGCTTCGCCTCGGGTTGGAACGGGGCGACCGGGTCGCCATCCTCGGGGAGAACAAACCTGAGTGGTACTGGGCGGAACTTGCGGTTCAATCCGCCGGGGGCACGGTGGTGGGGATTTTTACCGATTGCATCCCCTCGGAGGTCAAATTTTATGTGGAGCACTCCGATTCTAAATTCGTGGTGGCCCACGACCAGGAGCAAGTCGATAAAATCCTGGAGATCAAAGCTGGGCTTCCTCTTCTGAAAAAAGTCATCTACTGGGACCCCAAAGGGCTCTGGAGCTACCACGACCCCATCCTCCTTTCTTTCACCGAAGTCCTGGAATTGGGGAAAAACCACGAACAGGAGAATCCGGGCCTGTTCGAAGCAAACGTCGACCAGGGCAGAAGCGACGACATCGGCGTTTTTTGCTATACCTCGGGAACCACCGGGCTTCCCAAAGGGGCCATGCTCAGCCAGAACTGGTTGGTCAAGGGAATGCGCGAATGGGCCCAGATGGACGAGTGGCCCGGAAAGGATTACGAGTACCTATCCTTCATTCCGCCCGCCTGGTCTACCGAGCAAGGGATGGGAATCGCCGGCTCTCTACTGGCCGGGATCATCCCCAATTTTCCCGAAGAGCCGGAGACGGTTCAAGATGACCTGCGGGAAATCGGCCCCCACATCTTGTTCTATGGGGCCCGCCTGTGGGAAACGGTAAACCGGATGGTCCAGGCCAAAATCATGGACTCCAGCTTTTTGAAACATCTCACCTACCGGATTTTCCTTCCCGTCGGTTACAAGGCAGCCGAGTTGGAAGAGAAAGAAGGCCAGCTGAACCTCTTCTGGCGTTTCATGAGATTCCTTGCCTTTTGGGCCGTCTTCCGCCCGCTGAAGGACAAGCTGGGCCTTAAGCGGGCAGAGATTGTTTACTCCGCCGGGGCTGCCGTTAGCCCGGATATTATTCGTTTTTTCAAAGCCCTGGGCCTGGAAATTCGCCTTTATTACGGAACAACCGAAGTCGGCCTTGTTTCCATCCCTCGCCGGGGAAAGATTAAGCCCGAAACTTCGGGTCAGATCGTGCCCTGGGTGGAAGTGAAGCTGGCGGACGACGGGGAAATCCTGGTCCAGAGTCAGTTTATGTATTCCGGATACCACAAGAATCCCGAGGCCACCCAGAAGAAACTCCGGGACGGATGGTATTGCACAGGAGACTTTGGATATATCGATGAGGAAAGACACCTGATCGTCATCGACCGCATGGAGGACCTCAAGGAATTGAAAGGGGGGCAGAAATTCTCTCCTCAATACACGGAGATTCGCCTCCGCTTCAGTCCCTATATCAAGGATGCTCTCGTGGTCGGAGGTGAGACGATGGACTTCGTCAGCGCGCTGATCAACATCGACCTGGAGAATGTGGGCCGGTGGGCCGAAGCGCGGCGAATTCCCTACACGACTTTTATAGATTTATCCCAGAAGCCGGAGGTCATCAACCTCGTAAAAGAAGAGATTCTGAAGGTCAATCGTACCCTTCCCGCGCACGCCCGAATCAAAAAGTTCATCAACATGTACAAGGAATTTGACCCCGACGAGGCCGAACTGACGCGCACCCGCAAACTGAGGCGGACGTACGTGGAGGAGCGATTCGGAGACCTGATCCAGGCATGCTACGGAAACCAGGATGAACTTAAGGTATCCGCGCCCGTTACCTACCGGGACGGCCGCAAGGGGGTCATCGAGAGCACGATCCGGGTAGCCTCGGTGGAATAGAAGGAGGGGCTGTGTTACGGCTGATTCCACAATTTCTCATCAACGGGATTATGGTAGGGGGGATTTACGCCCTGATCGCCCTCGGCTTGGTGATGATCTATAAATCAACCCGGATCTTCAACTTTGCCGTTGGGGATCTAATCATGGTTGGAGGGTTCATCGCCTGGGAGTTCATGAATGCCGGGGCCCCTCCCCTGCTGGCCATCATCCTGGCCATTGGAGTCGGGGCCATGATCGGCCTCTTTATCGAACGGTTTACCTTGAGGCCCATGATCGGCCAGCCGGTGCTTGCGGCCATCATGGTCACCCTGGCGATCTCCTACCTTCTGAAGGGGATCACCCTTCTGATCTGGGGTGGCCACCCCAAGATCTTCCCCCGTTTCCTTCCCGGCAAGGTAATCCGGATGGGGACTCTTTTCCTTTCCAATGAATTGCTCTGGACGTTTGCGGCAACCCTCCTCGCCTTCGCCCTGCTGGCGCTTTTTTACAAGTTCTCCAAGGTGGGGCTGGACATGCGCGCCACGGCCGAGGATCACCAGCTTGCTCAGGCTCGGGGAATCAGCGTCCGTCGTATTTTTGCCATCAGCTGGGCATTTGCCGGGATGACCGCCGTGGTGGGCGGAGTGTTCCTGGGCCTCAAGCTCTCCCTGAACCTGCCTCTGGCCGATGTGGGCCTAAAGTCTTTTGCCGCCGTTATCTTCGGAGGGTTGGAGTCCATCCCGGGAGCCCTGCTCGGGGGGTTGGCCGTGGGAATCCTGGAAGACCTCATGGGGGGACTCATCGACCCGTCGATGAAAGAAATCACGGCCTACATTGTTCTGCTGGGAGTCCTGGTCTTCAGGACCGAGGGCTTGTTTGGACTGAAACGGATAGAGAGGATTTGAGATGCGACCTTCCGGGGTTTTCGACGAGAGGTATGAAGACGATATCGCGATCATCAGAACAAAGGCTCACTGGGGAATCCTGGTCGTCGGACTGGTCCTCCTCTTCTTGATGCCCCTGGTAGCCAGCAACCGGCTGCTCAATCTGGTCAATCATATCGGGATTGCGATCGTGGTCTGCCATGGCCTGAGCATCCTTACAGGATTCACGGGGCAAATTTCCGTCGGCCAGGCTGCATTCATGGCCGTTGGGGCGTATACTTCCGGCATCCTTACAGCCAAAGCCGGTTTGCCTTTCTGGGCGACGATTCCCCTCGCCGGCCTGGTAAGCGGCCTGGTAGGCTTGGTCTTTGGCCTTCCTTCTTTACGGGTAAAAGGTTTTTATCTTGCTCTGGCGACTCTGGCCGCTCAATTCATTATCCCCTGGCTGATCAATCACGTACGCGTGGATATCACAGGAGGGGTGTTCAGCCTGGTGGTTCCTGCACCCAAAGTGGGGAATATCGTTCTCAACACCCAATTCAAGATGTTCTACCTGATCATGCCTATCGCCCTGCTCATGACCTTCTTCGCCCGGAACCTGGTGCGCTCCGGAATTGGCCGGGCGTTTATAGCCATACGGGATAACGACCTCGCCGCTGAGGTTATGGGAATCAACCTGTTCCGTTACAAATTGCTTTCATTTTTTATCTGTTCCTTCTTTGCCGGGGTAGGAGGAGCCCTTTGGGGCTTCTGGATGCGCGCCATCAATACGGACCACTTTACTTTGATGGAATCCGTCTGGTATTTGGGAATGATCATCGTGGGCGGGATGGGGAGCACCGTGGGGGCCGTCTTCGGGACCATCTTCTTCCGACTCCTCGACGAGGTGGCCAGGGAGTTCGCTCCCCTTTTCGGGGCAGTGTTCCCGGGGCTGGGGGCGGGCGTTGCGCTGGCTCTTTCTCCGATCTTCTTCGGTTTGGGGATCCTTCTTTTCCTGATCCTCGAACCCAGGGGTCTGGCCCATCGCTGGGAGATTTTCAAATCCTACTACCGGCTGTGGCCTTTTTCTTATTGAAAACATAGGCGCAAGGCGTTATGCTTAAAAAACCCTCAACACTTTGTGTATTGACTCAGTAGTTGCAAAAAGATTCTCCGAAATTTCGTTTTCGCCCCTGCATGTAAAGGGGAATAACGGTTTTTTTGATGGTCACAGCACTTCACCCCTGGTGTCCTTTTCCCCCCCACCCTCCCCTTCCCCCTCGGAGGGGGGAGGGGAGGGTGGGGGTGAGGTTTTTAAGGTCTTTTTGGCAATGTTTAGGTTGACTTCTAGATGACGTAGGGAATTTGAACAACAAGAAAGGAGGACGTCGAGATGAAGCAGAAACATTTATTCCTTATCGGTTGTACGATGCTGTTAGCTCTGGGCCTTTCCTTGGGTCTCACAGAAAGGGCTCAGGCCGCACCCCCGAAAGAGTTTGTCATTAACCACGTCGGTGACATGACCGGGCCTTATGCCCCCATCACCGGGGCGGCCGCTGTTGCGGCCATGGAAGATTTCCAGGACTTCATCAACGCCGCGGGGGGAATTAAAGGAGTCAAGGTCAAATGTATCCTTCATGATACGCGAAACAAGCGGGATACGGCTCTCAGCTTCTATTCCCAGGTCGCGGCTCAAAAGCCACCCATCATGTTCCTGCATCAATCTGCGGATATGGAGGTTCTCAAGGAACGCGTCGCTGAGGACAAGATTCCTACCTTATGCTACAGCCCTACTCCCAAGACCATCTGGCCTCCTGGATGGCTCTTTCAGACCCTGCCCGAATATACCGACCAGTTTGGCCTCTTCATAGACTGGATGCTGAAAAACTGGAAAGGCCAAGGGAAACCAAGAATAGCCTTCGTCAATCCCGATTATCCCTACGGCCACACCGTAATGACCCCGCAATGCCTAAATTATATGAAGCAAAAGGGGGTTGAGCTGGTAGCCAGAGAATTGTTCCCGCCTTTTGATGTGGATGCGACCACCCAAATGACCCGGGTCGCCGCCCTGAAACCGGACTGGATCTATTCCATGACCATCGCTTCGCAGCCGCGGGTCATCCTAAAGAGTGCTGAGACGGTCGGCCTGCTGGGGACAACCCGTTTCGGAATGGGCTGCTGGGGAATGGACATCGGAGCGGCAAAAGTCGCCGGTGGTCTCATGGAGGGCGTCGTTGGAATTCAGCCCTACTGGGTCCGGTCAGATGGCAATTTGCCCACCGTCAAAAAGGTAATCGAGATCTTCGAGAAGAAAAGCCGCAAACCCGAACAGTTCACCATGGCTTACTCCGGCTTCTGGCTGGGCAATGCCCTGGCCGTCGAAGCGGTTTCCGAAACCGTTGAGCGCGTAGGCTGGGATAAACTGAACGGCCAGGCTGTCTATGACACCTTGACGAAGCACAAGGAGTTCAAGGCCCTTGGCCTTCAGCCCTTCAACTTGGCGGCTGGCAAAAGGACACCCCTGCAGGCCCGGGTAGTGGAAATTAAAAAGGACCAGGTCGTACCGATCAGCGACTGGCTTCCCTGCCCGGACCTGAGGCCGGAAGAATTTAAATAAACGATCATGCTGCAGATTAATAACATCGAGGTCAAGTACCACCATTCTATCCTCGTTTTGAAAGGCGTAAGCCTGGCAATTGGCCCGGAGAGCATCGTGGCTCTTCTGGGCGCCAATGGCGCCGGGAAGACCACGACGCTCAAGGCCATCAGCGGCCTGCTCAAGACCGAGGTCGGCGAGGTCACCGACGGCGCCATCGAGCTCGATCAGGAGCGGATCGACCGCCTGGACCCAGAAGAGATCGTCCGTCTGGGAATCGTCCAGGTGATGGAAGGGCGGAGGATTTTTCAGCACCTCAACGTGGAGGAGAACCTGCGGGCTGGAACGACCGAGAAGACGGCAAAATCGGATGTCAGGAAAGACCTGGAGAAAGTCTATTCCTATTTCCCGCTCCTAAAGGATCTCCGCCACCGGACCAGCGGCTACCTTTCCGGCGGGGAACAGCAGATGATGGTCATCGGGGCCGGGTTGATGTCCCATCCCAGACTGATGCTGCTCGACGAGCCGTCCCTGGGCTTAAGCCCTATTCTGGTGGTGGAGATCTTCGGGATTATCCGGCGCATCCGGACCGATGAAAAGACCTCGATCCTCCTGGTGGAACAGAATGCCCTGATTGCCCTGGACGTCGCCGACTATGGCTACGTCATGGAGAACGGCAAAGTCGTCCTGGATGGGCCCACGGAGAAACTGAAAGACAATGAAGACATAAAGGAATTTTATCTCGGGCTCAGCGAAATCGGGGAGCGGAAGAGCTACCGGGAAGTGAAGCATTACAAACGAAGGAAGCGCTGGCTGGGTTGATCAAGTAATGTCGCTCCCTCCTTGAGCCTGTGGGGTTATCATCCATACTCCAGAGAAACCACTCTGTGTTCTCTAAAAGAATTTCCTATAAGAGCGCCTGGCTTGTCAGAGAGTGCCTATGAAAACCCCTAGCTCATGAAACTGCATTTTTTAACTCCCTGAAAATGAATTATTTCTCTGTACTAATAATGTTGACGACCTCGTAAAAAGTCTAAAAAGACGTATTTCTGTCATTCCGGCGAAAGCCGGAATCCAGTTATTTCAAATACTTTTTTAATAATTTCCCCCCCCCCCCCCCCACCCTCTCCCTACCCGTCGAGAGGCTGTGTCGCAACGAAGGAAAAGGGCGTCATTCCCGCGAAGCTTGTCCCAGCGAAAGCGGGGAGCGGGAATCCAGAAGTGTTCCAAAGCACTGGATGCCCGCCTGCGCGGGCATGACAGAAGGTAACACCCGGTTGAGTCCAAGAAAAATGGGGAAATTCCTTTCCAAGTCTGTCTGCGAAAGGACCTCGCGAAGATTGCTCACCGTTTTCTTGCCACTATAGGGTTAAGTTTTTGCGCAAATGCTTTGCGCCTTACGCCTCAGACCTTACGCCAGTATGGTATCACAGACTATGAACTCTCTATTTAATCCCCGAACGATTGCGGTGGTGGGAGCCTCCGATGACCTCTCGCGCATCGGCGGTCTGCCCATCCGCTTTCTGAGACAGCACGGCTACCCAGGAAGGATCTTTCCCGTTAACCCAAAATACAGGGAGATCGCTGGACTTCCCTGCTTCCCCACGCTAACAGACATTCCCGAACCCGTAGACTTGGCCCTGATCGGGATTCCCCGGCAATTCGTGTTCGATGGCTTCAGGCAGTGCGCGGATAAAAAAGTCCCATTCGTCATTCTTTTTAGCGCCGGCTATGCCGAAATGGGCGAGAGGGGGAGGAATGAGCAGGAAGAGCTCCGGAGATTTGCCAGGCAGGCAGGAATACGGGTCGTCGGTCCAAATTGTATCGGGATCATCAACACCCATGACCACGTGGCGGCTTCTTTCACCAGCGGTTTAGAAATCGAGTCCCTCATCCCGGGAGCTATCGGTCTCATCACTCAGAGCGGGGGAATCGGCAACTCCGTTCTCACTCGGGCGAACGATCGTTCCATCGGCTTGAGTTATTTTATCTCCTCCGGAAACGAGCTCGACTTGGAGGTTGCAGATTTCCTGGAGTATTTCGTAGAAGACAGAAGAACGCGATCCATCGCCCTCCTGCTGGAGGATTTGAAAGATCCCCCAAAATTCTCCCGCGCCGCAGATCAAGCCTTTCAAGCGGGTAAACCGATTATAGCGCTGAAGGTGGGACGTTCGGAAAAGGGTCGAGAGGCTGCGGCCTCGCATACGGGAGCCATCTCTGGTTCGGACGCCCTTTACGATGGGTTTTTCAAACAGAAAGGGATCACCCGGGTTTTTGACGTCGACGATCTGATGGAAGCAGCGAACCTCTTCGCCCGGTATGAACCCCCTGCGGGCGACCGGCTGGCCATTCTATCATCTTCCGGTGGAAGCGGGGCTTTGTTGGCGGACCTGGCCACGGACCGGCAAATTCGCCTTCCCTCTCCTTCCCCGCGCACGCGCGAACAGCTTCGCGATCTGATCCCGGCGGTAGCGGAAATTGCCAACCCCATGGACATTACCACCCAGTTCATGAACGACCCGGAGGCTATTGCCCGTTATCTCCAGGCTTTCGCCGAGGATGAGAACTTTGATGTTCTGCTCCTTAACTTCACGGTCTCGTCATCGGACAGGACCCTGCGCGTAGCCGATCGCATCGCTGCCCTAAACCCCTCCTTGCCGAAACCCCTGGTCGTGTGCTGGCCCGTCGGCAATACGGCCCGCCCCGCCTTCAATTGCCTGGAAAGGGCAGGAATTCCTCTTTTTTCCCAACCCGCTCGCTGTCTTTCCGCAGTAGGTCATTTCGTTCGCTATGGCCTCCGTCGGAGAGACAGGGTCAAGGATTCGAGGATCAAAGGTTGATTCGAAACCTTTCCAGGAAACCTAAACAATGCAAAAAAGACATTAAAAACATCACCCCCACCCTCCCCCGAACCTGTGAAATAATCCCGTAAATCACCCCCACCCAGCCCCTCCCCCATCAAGGGGGAGGGAGTTTCTTTTTTATTTTGATTTGTTCACCCTCTCCCCTCGCGGGAGAGGGTAGGGTGAGGGGGAATATTCCAAATTTTTCACACCTTTCCCCTCCGAGGGGGAGGGTTAGGGGGGGGGCAAAGGACACCAGCGGTGAAGTCCTGTGACCGTCGAAAAAACCGTTATTGCCCTTTACATGCAGGGGCGAAAACGAAATTTCGGAGAATCTTTTTGCAACTACTGAGTAGAGATTCCCATCTTGAAAGTCTCTTCTAAGGTGAAATGGTGGGGGCAACATCAGGTACCAAACGCGGGCGAATGCGTTTTCTGGAATGAGAGAAGGGCTCCATGGATCGCCGAAAAATCACTTGACAAGGAAAAGGCATAAGTTTATTTTGTAGACGCTTTGATAATCTTCATCCTTTAAGTGTATACGAAATTCAGGGCCTCATTGCAGAGAGGAAGGGAGGTTGGATCCATGGTTGGAATCACAGCGTACGGAGCGTACATCCCTGCTTTTCGGTTGAGCCGGGACTTGATGGCCAAGGCCTGGGGGAGGGCCTCGATCGGAGGGGAAAGAAGTATTGCCAATAACGACGAAGACAGCGCCACCATGGCGGTGGAGGCGGTTTTCGACTGCCTGCAGGGCGACAGCCGCAGCGATCTGGGAGGTCTCTTCTTCGCCTCCACTACGGCGCCCTACCGGGAGAAGGAGATTTCCTCTCTCATCGCCACGACCGTTGACCTTCCCGCCGAGATCCTGACCGCCGACTTTGCCAACGGCCTCCGGGCGGGCGCGGCGGGCCTCCGATCGGGCCTGGATGCGGTGGCGAGCGGCTCGGCTAAAAATCTCCTGGTGGCCGCTGCCGACTGCCGCCTGGCCTATCCCCAATCGGAATCGGAGCAGGCTTTTGGAGACGGGGCCGCGGCTCTGGCGATCGGGAGTTCCAAAGTCATCGCCACTCTGGAAGGACACTACTCCATCTCCAATGAGATGATGGATGTCTGGCGGAAAGAAGATGATACTTTTGTCCAATCCTGGGAGAACCGCTGGGCTTTGGGGGAAGGATATTCCGCGCTCATGCAGCGGGCGCTCTCCGGCCTGATGAAGAAAAAGGGTCTGGACCCCAAAGGGGTAACCCGGGCTGCCTTTCCCGCTCCCGATGTCCGTACCCACCGCCGCCTCGCCCAGGTTCTGGGATTCGACCCCAAGTCCCAGGTGGTCGATCCTCTCCTGGGACAGGTCGGGGATTGCGGGGCGGCGCATCCTTTCATGCTCCTCGTATCCGCCCTAGAGTCTGCGAAAGCGGGGGATACGATCCTGCTGGGTGCTTATGGGAATGGGGCGGAAGCCTTTTTATTCCAGGTGACCGAAGAGATCAGTAAGCTAAAGTCTCGGAGGGGGATCCAAGGCTGGCTGCAATCCAAGCTTTCCTTGCCCACCTATGAAAAATATCTCAGTTACCGGGGGATTCTGAAGACCCAGCCGGGTGAACCCTTCCGTCTTCTACCGTCAGCCACGGCCTATTGGAGAGATGTCGGTACCATTCTCCGCTTCCACGGCAGCAAATGCCGCAGCTGCGGCACCCTGGCCTTTCCCATTCAGCGGGTTTGTTATACCTGCCGCACGAAGGACTCCTTCGATGAGGTGCGCCTGTCCGATAAGAAAGGGAAGGTCTTCACCTTCTCCCTGGACAACCTGGCCGGACGGAGCGATGACCCGGTGATCGTCCAGAGCGTAGTGGAGTCGGAGGTGGACCGAGCCCGGGTCTATTGCCTGATGACTGATTTCCAGTCCAAGGAAGTTCGGGTGGGCATGCCCGTGGAGTTTACTTTCCGGAGGATCTACGAGGGAGCCGGATTTCAAAATTACTTCTGGAAATGCAGGCCAGTGAGATAAGGAGGGAGAGCCATGGAAAGCATGAAAGATAGAGTCGCCATCGTCGGTATGGGATGCACCCAGTTCGGAGAGAGATGGGATGCGGGGCTGAATGACCTGGCCATCGAGTCGGCCTACGAGGCCTACCAGGATGCCGGAATCGGCCCGGATGACATCCAGGCCTGCTATATGGGAACGGTGACCGCCCCCATGATCGGGGTCGGCGGGACCGTGGTTGCCGATGGGCTGAAATTGCGGGGAATCCCCATCATCCGGAATGAGAACTGGTGCGCCACCGGGCATATCGCCCTGATCGAGGCCTTCATGGCCGTGGCCAGCGGAATGTATGACGTGGTCCTGGCCCTGGGCGTGGAGAAGCTCAAGGATACCGGATTCCCGGGCCTCGGGACCGGGCGGGGCATGCATCCGGTCTATGAAGCGAGAAGAACCTCCCCGGGCTCCTTTTCCCTCATTGCGACCCGTTACTTTCACCAGTATGAAATCGACCCGGAAAAGGGCCGGGAGATGATCGGGAAGATCGCCGTGAAGAACCATTATAATGGAAGCCTCTGTCCCAAGGCCCATTTTCATAATCGGATTACCCTGGAAGACGTCATGAAGGCCCCCATCATCGCCTGGCCGCTGGGCCTTTACGATTGCTGCGGGAACAGCGACGGGTCGGCTGCCGCGATCATCACCCGGGCTGATATGGCCAAGAACTTCCGCCCGGACCCGATCTACGTCAAGGGGTTCGGCGTAGCCATGGATTCCATGATCCCCCATTTCCGGCCGGGATTCAGCTGGACTAGCTTTGATGCCCTGGTGAATTCCTCTCATAAGGCCTATGAGCAGGCAGGGATCAAGAACCCCCGGGAAGAGCTGGATATTGCTGAGGTGCATGACTGTTTCACCATCACCGAGCTCGTCATTTACGAAGATTTTGGGTTCAGCCCAAGGGGAAGGGCCGGGGAAGATATCGAGTCGGGCTTCTTCACCCTCCAGGGAGGCCTGCCGGTGAACGCCGACGGAGGGCTGAAATGCTTCGGCCATCCCGTGGGAGCAAGCGGCATTCGAATGACTTATGAGGTTTACAAGCAGCTTCAGGGAAAGGCGGAGAAGCCGGAAAGGCAGATCAAGAACCCCCGTCGTGGCCTCTCCCACTCCTTCGGCGGCCCGCCCCAAATCAGCGCCGTAGCGATCTTTGGGAACGAGAAAGGATGAATAGGATTAAAACCTAGGGTCCAGGGTATCTCTAAGAGCGAATCCGTTCGCCAGGGTGGATTCTCCAGCATTCTAACGAGGGCTCCAGCGAGAAGTCGCAGGGAAGAGAGCCCTCTTTTTTGTGGAGATGATCTTTGACGACCTCGTAAAAAGTCTAAAAAGACGTATTTCTGTCATTCCGGCGAAAGCCGGAATCCAGTTATTTCAAATACTTAAAAATTCTCTGGACTCCGGTTTCCACC
>Ga0315288_10001383_pt1 | contig 31411 bp, 51 predicted proteins | sample YL17G11_20_MG_FD_203454 | JGI IMG/M metagenome (GOLD analysis project Ga0315288, IMG submission 203454) | Sediment microbial communities from Yellowstone Lake, YNP, Wyoming, USA - YL17G11_20 | ecosystem: Environmental > Aquatic > Freshwater > Lake > Sediment | place: USA: Wyoming | collected...
AAAGATATTGATAAAGTCTGTATTTTTGCGGATGATAACCCGGTAACTATTGCGGCTGGACCACACTATGTCTACGTTGACTTCGTTCTTGTATATGCTAATGACTTCACGTTTCCAAACTGTGAGTCTTCAAGGTTTGAACCAAACCCCAAATACGCAACCACATCTATTCCGCTAAGAGTAGGCGATGACACGCAGAATTTGGGAAGCAACAGCGCACAATTCCACTGCACCTGCAACCTAGACCTGAGCAATGCGACGGATGATTGGCGACGACCACAAGGCAACCTTGTAAAAACAGGGGGCGACGCTATTTCAGGGCAAGTGTTCGATGAAATAGCGCATAGAAGTTACACTGAACCTTGGCAATGGTTGGACACGGGTAATAGGCAATTCAAAGCCATAATGGAAAATCCATCTTTCACCTACGAGGGAGAAAAACATACTGTAGATGTTCTATTCACTGAGAAACGGCGGCGTTCAGGATCAAACGAAACTTACGTTGAAAGATTCGGATTGAATCTGTAATGCCGGGAGTCATAAAATATAATTTCCCTGACGATATTCAGAAAATTTATGATCTACCGCAACAAATGCTGCAGGCAGGACATGACGCACTCAGAATACAAGCTCAACTAATGCAAGGTCTCGCGCAAATCTACGTTTTAGTTGACACAGGCAGTTTGCGCGACAGTATCAGAATTGAGGAAGTACCAACTAGAGACTCGGATTTTGCCAGATCAATCCGTGTTAGAGCTGGAGGCTACGTCACTAATCCTAGAACGGGAAAACTCGTCGATTACGCAGTTTATGTAGAAGCAAAATCACCATTCATGGCTCCAGCTTGGGCAGAAGTAAGAGGTCAAGTTATGGATGTGCTAGAGCATCTAGAGGAGCAGAGGTCCACTTAAATGAGCGAACAACACAGCATCGATTATCTTCTAACAGTCAATATAGAACCTTCATACACCAATTTGCGAAGACTAGAAATGATACTGTACCGCAACATGAATTATCTGAAACGATTTTGCGGAAGAGAAGACATTGCGGGCGCAATAGACAATATACAGAAACTTATCATGTATTTACGGATGGCTCAAATCGCTATACGCGCTTTCCAATTTGCGTCAGGTCCCGTTGGTTGGGCTTACTTTGCAACAACCGCTATCGGTTTGGCTTTCACAACAGGTGACATGCTCCTAGGGATGGGGGAGTAAAATGAGTATTCCAGTTTCCAGAGTTGAAGTTTGGCAGGGCGGCGCAAAACTTTACACATGGGATGACGTAGCCACCCAAATTCACGTTAAAGAAGTTCTCAATGGCGTTGGAACGTTCAATGTGACAGTTCCAGTTAAGCCTGACAATTCATATTTGTATACTGATGTTGCTTTGAATGATACGGTCAAAATCTTTCTAGATTGGGATACGATTCCAGCCACACCTTTGACTATAGGCAAAATTTGTAAGATCACAGGAACTGATGCAGGCGGTTACCAGCGCACTTTTGAAGGAAAAAATCAAGCAGAAGTGTTAGAACGTAGATTGAAAGATGATTACTTCTTCGCTTTAAATGCGTCTGATCTAGTCACGGAATTGGCCAATGATTTAACCCTTGGCGTTGGCGACATTGATGCAACAGTGGCTAAGAATGAAACATTAGCCTTTGATGCTGAACCGTATTTTGCCGCACTAAAAAAAGCGAGCGATTACTATGTCGATGCAACTAACGTTAAGAAGGATTTTTATGTTGATGTAGATAACCATTTGAATTGGAAAGCTAGACCTATCCGGACCTTCGGGGTTGAAACCTTAACGGCTGGAGAAAACGAGGTGGTTTGTTCAGTATATCGCGACATTCTTCCAGTTAAAAACAATATTATCGTTTACGGTAGAAAGAATAGGCCTGAACCGTCAACTTGGGATGCGTGTGAAGCCACAACAAACTGGACGAAGGAAGACGGGTTCAGTCATGGAACAGATGCCGCAGATTACAAAGTCGGCACAGTTTCGTATACGGCACAAAGTCCATTAGAGGCAACTCCTCGCGTTATTGTATATTACTCACCTCCAAACCAGGTTTATGGAGGAAGTTTAAGAAACGGATTTGACAGTATTCACTTCTGGGTCAAAGTAACAGGAGTAGGAGCTGCCCCCGATGTGTGGCGATCATTAGAATTATATACGGACGTTGCAGGAGGACACTATTTCGCCCGTGACTTAGCAGACCCTTGGGGGCGCTCCACTTACGTTTTTGGTGAATGGAACGAATATGACTTCGCAATAGGCCCAGGGTATCTTGCAAACGGTTGGACTGCGGGGGGCGGTTCAACTGATAATGATTGGAATAATGATGTTGAACGGATTCGCTTTGATTTTGCAAGTTCAGGCAACGGAACAATGGTTGTCAGGATTGATGGACTATACTTTTACAGTCAAAGATGGTACTGCGCAACACAAAACAATCCGGCAAGCATAGCAAGTTACGGTCAACGCGACTTGATTTACATTGATGATCGTTGCGTGAGCGATGCAGATGCTCTGGCCCGAGCGCAAGTAATGCTTTATCTTCTTAAAGATCCGCCGACAAGAATTGATGTGACCACCAAAGGAAACACGAACATCAGGATTGGAGACAGATTATCTATGACTGTGCCTGCTGAAAATATTACGGCAAGCAATTTTGACGTTCTTACCGTTGAGCATGATTTAATAAAAGATTTAGGCTTCACCACAAAAGCATCTATGTTAAGTGCAAGTGACATGCGCCAACTGCCAGTCGCGACAGCACAAGAAGGGTTTTTAAGGAAGTTTGAAGGAATGAATGAGTTAGGCAGAGGGTTCGAGGTTCATAAATGACAGAGTTACAGATCGTGGCTTTAATTGAAACGTCAATCATGGTTTGCTTAGGCCTAGGTATTCTTATTGAGAAAATGCTGAATCGTTGGACAAGTGGCTAATCGCTTCTTTTAATCATTCTAATTGCTTCTAGCGGTCAGCATGAATGAACCGATGTGCCCTAACAAAGAATTGTATGTTTGTGTTTGTGCGCAGACTAGACATTGATTGAATATGTCTCCTATTGTACCTATTCTATTCTATTCTATTTTCAACTGCCTTTTGATATGAATTCATTCTCTCTTGATTCCCGACCTATATAGTCTTCTTTGGCGGAATTCCCCAATGACTCAAGATCACTTCATCTAGAGCTTCTTGTTGTTCCTGAGCTGCTTGTCTATTTACTTTTGCTGGTTGAATTTCCATGACATGAGGGTTCAACATTTTCATTAGTCCAAAGTATTGCATTCGAGATAGGTAGAGGGCCATCGTTCTTGGATCTCCAGCTACGTTTTGAGCAATGATCTGTTTCAGTTCTTCTAATGGAATTTCTTTAAAGTATTGCTTGTCCTTGCATATCTGAAGGATTTCTAAACATCGCCTATAGACTGTGCTTACCATTTATTTTTCACCCCCAGTCTGCGCAAACAAACATACATACAATTTCAATATCTGGTCACTCTTTCTTCATGCTAGTTTTCTCGGTTTCGAGTTGTGGTTCTTAACCATGCTTTGTCGAAGGGGCAGAATGGTCTGCCTTTCACGATGTCAGCTAATTCTTTAGGAAGCCAGTGTCCGCCGATGCTGCACCAGAAATGGGTGTCATGATTGCAACCATTTCCGTTTTGAGGTCTCATTTTATTCGGCTCCACACGTTGATGTGAAACTGATAGTTATTTGTCCAGTAATGGAAACTTTTATGATTAACTAACCCTTCACGTTGAAGTTCCCTGAGAAAAGCAATCAAGGTTCCACGGGGAATCTTTATTGGACGCGCATCACCTTTTGTTTTTCCAACCACGGCAAGTTTTTCCGTGTTAAGAATGCCTAACGGTTGCTTCTCAAATGCTTGATGAAACAGTTTTCTACGCTTCTCATTTATCACGGTCATTCTTTCAACTCCATGAGTCTTTGAATTTCTTCCAAAGGAATATGCGAACTGAAGAAACATCGTTCTTTAACATCAATTTTCTTTCCTTCTAACGCTTCCAACATTCGTTTATGTGCCAACCGTTGATGTAAATCACAACATCGTTTAGAACAAAACTGTTGATCCCACATTCTAGTTATGAACGGTTGATGGCATTCTGGACAAACAAAACTGTAAGTCATTTCAGAATCTCCCTGTATCTGTGAAAAACTTTGAAGTGAACCCACCGTTGCTTATTAATCCATGAACCGCAAAGCCAACAGAAGAATTGTCCTTGTGACGTTTGAAAAGCCTGTTTTCTAATGTAATCACGATATGTCATTGTTGGATACTTCATTTACCAAGAACCTCTTTTTCAATGAATGTTCGCAATACGGCTTGAACTTGCATTAACTTCATGTCGTCAAGCGGGTCGATCATCGTGTATTTTTGAAGCCATTCAACACATTGAACTTGAGAGTCTCTAAATGAACGCATTTTTGTTTCGAAGCCTTCAAACCAAAACTCATAACTTGATGAGTTAGGAGTCATTTTTGGTCGGTTTTTCAAAGTCTCACTCATTTTGTTTGCCTCTTTTTTCCAAGTGGACAACTCCAAAACATAGACTCTTTGAAACGGTCTAAGCATAAGCGACAGTTTCTTGCTTTACAAATTTCCTGAGTCATCTGTGTTTTGTCTCCCTCTTTTTGAAGTAACAGAAGTAGCAATCGTTCAAATCCATAACTTCATGGAAATGCGGGCAATACCCCACCCAACTTTTAACTGTCATTATTACGGTTCCTTCTTCTTGTTTTCAGGTTCAACCCCAGAACCCTTTTGCGAAAAGGCTTCACCGAAAACCGAACGCGCCTGCTTCAAGCCTTCAATGAAGCCATTATTCCAATAGGAACAGCGTAACGTTGCTTCTTCTTTCGAGTTGGTTGTTTTATCTTCATCAAATCCTTCCAAGATTTTGTCAGTTTCGGCTTGAGTCAACTCTGCAAGATTTTGAATAATCTGCTTCTTGTCTGAGAGTTGTTTGCGCGATACCAGAACCTTTTCAGAGAAAAGTTTCATCAAAAGGGCGGTGACAGTTTCAACAGAAACCACAGGTTCATCACATTCTTTGTCGCATGGAAAACTAGAGTTCCAGTTTTCACAGCATCCAAGAGCCAATCTTTGTCGGATAGTTTTTGCTTGTTTGTTTAGAGTTTCAATCAGTTTCCGTGCAGACTCACTCATTTCTTTTCACGTCCAGAACCCTCAAGGTTATCATCGTGACATATACAAGCAGAATAATCTTGATGACAACGTGGACATTCACAAGGGTCTTTTACTTCATCAGAACCCTTCTCCATATCTTTTTTGAATAGTTTTGCAGTTTCCAAGTTTTTAGGATTCGGAGACTCTTTATCAGCGTAAAATGTTGCTTGACAAGTAGGGCACGCTTCAATCCAGATTGCTTGACAGTTTCCGTTTCCTATCCAACTTGTGAAAGTATGATGTTTCAGGTCAATCGGGCAAGTCATTTTTGAACATCTCCAACCTTCTCAACAAGTTTACCTTTCAAATATTGAACGATAATTTTCGGAATCTCACGATTATCTTGGAAAAAGTCTTTATAGACTTCTAATTTGGCTTGATACTGAGGAGTTGGATATTTCCTCTTCAAGCGTCTTAGTGTGGTTCTTCTTTTCATCAGTTTGTTCCATTGTTCTTTTGCGAGTTCTTTGTCTATAGGCAACAACAACCATTTTTGTGTCATTTCAAACCATCTCCATCTTTCTCAACAAAAGCATACACCCGAATCTTGCGAAAATGGTTACCATCAGACTTACTGCGTGTCCACCCAACTTCCTCAATGTTGCCTGCACGTAGATGTTTAGCGCAAAACGCTCCTTTACCATGCGCTTTGCCATCCTTCGATTTTGGAAAATACCTGTCAAAACCATATTTGCCGAGATCGTCTGCAGTGAATGTGGTGCGGTGTTCCATTTTCATTATGGTTCGTAAAGTTTTCAGAACATCTTTCTCGCGCCAATTTATCTTATCTAGATCGAATGGTTCAGAGTCAAAGGTTTGGCTCATGGGTCTGTCTCCTTTTGCTCAGGTTCAATGCTCCCTGTTCACTGTTCGACTTGCCTGACGTTCCAAACACTTTCTAAACCTACGCTGAACCATGCCCTATGCCTTCTTTGTCTTGATGTCTCCAAAAGACAGCCAAGTACCCAATTCAACTTTGTAATGAAAAGCCCGTTGATGCGTCCGTATATTATGAGGAGAACCGATGACATCATCATTTTCTAGGTCATGGCAACAATCCGTACAAAGTATGTGACCACATCCATAACAGAAGTCTTCATGTTCATTTTGATCGGGTTTTCCACAAACTTCACAATTCATATTGATGCCTTCTTTGTCTCGAATTTGGAGCATGATTTCTGAGGCTTTTTAATCCATGAAAAAGACAGTTCGATTTTTCTGCATCTACATACTGATTTGACACAATGCCTACAATCCCAATCATGACATGTAACTTCAGTCATTCTTTCATACCTTCTTTGTCATTTGCACATTCCGATAAAACTCAGGATGAGCCTGCGCCAACAGTTCAGCTTGCTCATAGGGATTAGGTTCTGCCGCGCAACTGCCAACAACCAATTTCTAACGGGTTTACACATGGATTGGTTTCGCCTCCATCACTCGTTTGAAATCTCGGAGATTCACAAAACTAGCCTTAAACACGCCACAGCCACACCGCAACCGTTTAGTTTGATCATTCCATTCCATAGGTTGCTTGCACACAGAACAATTTTCTTTCCTTACAAAAACCGTCATGTTGCTATCTCCACGCCATGAATCCTTTTCAAATGTCTCGTCAAATCGTTGAAACTCTGAAACTCTTTCGGGCATCTTGAGCAAGGATATTTGCTTAACTGTCTGAAGGTCATGTTTTGCTTCTCCTTTTCCATTCTCGAATGACATACGTGGTTTTCAAAAATTCTAGTTCACGCATGTCTTCCTTCAATTTAGCTTCAAGCCTGTCAAGTCGTTCCATCAACAAACGATCTTCCAACTGTATAGTCATGCTCTCGCCTCTTTTCCTATGCAAGCCTCAACCAAAGTGTCAAAAGCCAATTCACTGAGTTTTCCACGCAGATTGATTGAAATGTTGATGGATTGGTTTCTGAAGGTTACACGGTCAAACGTTTTGAAATGTTTGAGTCTCACTAACTCGTAGCCGTGTTCTTTCAAGCGATCTCTAAGTCGGTCTTCCGTTTCAGTCATGGTTTGCCTTCTCCTTTCTCCTTTGGAATAGTGAAATGTGCTTTCACACCTTGACTCCTGTCTCCATGAACGTATGAACCGCCAAGGTTTCTGACGATGTCACTGATTTCTTTGAAGTTGTCTGTGCCTAGAAACTTGATTGGATACACTTCATACACGCCTAGTCCTTGTTCAGTTCTAAGCATGTCCGCGTAGGGGTCTGGAAAGAAGTTCGGAACATCTTTCTGAATCGTTACGGTCCCAGTTGCGAATACCTCAGCCATTTGTTTGTCGCATTTTAAGCTGAGTTCTGACAAGGCTTGAAGATATTCCGACATGATTTTCATTGTGGCATTGAGTTTGGCTTCATCTATTTTGCTCATTCTTCAGCCCACTTCCGCATTCTTACAAGTTCAAAATCATCAACCATCGCAAGCATACACTTCTCGACTTCGGACAACTGCATCAGAGGATAAGTGGTGAAATTCATCTTTGGCAAAATCCATTTCAACTTGACCGCTAACGCAATGATTTCTTTCAGTCTTTCTTCGGTGTTTCTTGACGGAACTTCTTTCAGCAAAGAAGGTCCTTTGGCTTCATCAATCTTACTCATTTCCTTGGAACCTCCATTGTTTTTCCACATTTGTAGCAGTACCCGTACCTTGCACTTTCAGGGTAGATGTCAAGAGGGTCGCCGCACTTTGGGCACTTGATTTTAGGCATATCCTGGCACTTCCTGATCGCAATTAGGGCAGCGGTTCATTTTTTCTTGGTTCCAGATTTTGACGGGGTTGAGGCATCGGCAACAAATCACAGTCTTCATTCTTTCATCACCTTAGATGGTTTGCCTAATTCGCGTCCTGTGAACGTGCTTGAACGTTCAAGAATTATCATTGCGCCTCTTTCATACCATAATTTGTAAACGTGTAAAGGCAGAGATTCAGGAGGTTTGTTGATAAGCCACGTTGCTGCTAGTAAATGTCGAGCAAGTTTTTTATCACTGACTCGATCCACGAACTCTTGTTTGCCTTTGGTCATTGCATCATACAACGGATAACTTGGCATTCTGTCAAGAATATGCTGCATCAGATTTGGAGCAAAATTCCATGTTTTGAAATCATGTATTGCAACTCTATCTACTTCATCGACTAAACCACCGTAAACCATCTTGCTTTTGTAAGGCCATAGGACTATCATGCGACTTATGCTGAAACTTCCTTCGGAAGCATAGATTTCTTGAAATGGAACTGTGTCAGCTAATGTTGGGTTGTTCCTTAGACTGGAACTTCCCCATCTGATGTCTTTTTGCAACTTGTGAATTTCTCTTCTTTTCGAGTATGAACTTGCTGGAAGTTCAACTCCTTCATCCAAATTCTCAGTGTAAATACCTTGAATGAACGCAACATTCATCATACCAAGATTAATTCGTTCATCCATCAACATGTCGGACGATGTTGGAATAGCAATGTGAATTATTTGTTTCTTTTCTGCTTGCTTTACTTCTGTAGCCTTCGGAGAAAGTGTTTTACTCTCGGCTATCTCCTTAGGTTTCTTTGAGTATTCAGCAACAATCCTTCGCCAACCGACAAGTCGTTTATCTGCGCTAGAAGCCATGACCACAACTCCTTTTTATTTCACCGTTCCCGCAGACTGGGCATTTCAAGTCATTATGGAAAAGTCGCAAGGCACTAGCAAGAAGCAACTTTCTTCTTTCTGTATCAGCTAATCGTGTCTTTTCGTGAGGACTGACCTTACTATAGAAATCTTTTATTTGTTTGTCAAGAGGAGGTACACCCAAATCCTTCATTAATTGGTCAGTGGCAAGGTCTGTTTTGACTTCTCGCGTGATAGCTTCAACGCTAAATCCTTCATCTCCTTCTTTCAGCTTTTCTAAAATCTGAGGAATGACTTGCTTCTGAACTTCTTTAGGTTCATCTACTAAGTCGGCTACAGGTCGAATGCCAAGCTTCATGCCTTCCAAGGCTGCTGTTTTAATTTCTTCAGGAAGCTTTGACTCCTCGATTTTTCTTGCTCTATCAAAAGTTGCTGGAGAAAGCCCTACTTCATGCGCTATCTCAGACTCAGATAGCTTCGTAGATCGTTCCGTGGAATGATCTACGGTAACAACTTTAGTTTGTCCGTGTTTGAGTCCGTGTAGCCTCTGTAATTCTGCATAACACTTCATCTTTGCTCTGTAAGAAACATCCTTTCGCGCCAAATTGTCCTTGATAACTCTCTCTTGTTGTTCAAGTTTGTCGTCACTCGGAAAAACCGTTATTGGCACTAGTTTGAGTCCTAACTCCAAAGCTATCCGTAAACGTTCATGGCCACAAAGAACAAGCTTATCCTTTGTAATTTCAAGAGGTGTTCTGATTCCATTAGCTTCGATGTCTTTTAGAAGAAGATTGAATGCGTCACCTTTCAATTCTGGAAAGAATTGTCTACTGTATTCATTTGCTTTCAACTGTTTAGGATCAAGAAATTTAATGCTCAAAACCTCCTCCATCATGTTTTCATCCTCGCCCTTTTCTCATCTACTTCAATTTGGCATTGATGTTGCGCGTTCAACACGTCATCGCAGAGGCGGCGCAGTTCACGCGCTTTCTCTTTGAGATCAGAGTCTTTGTGAACCAAAAGCTAAGCCTCCCGAACGTTTTCTAGAATCAGGTCAGTGACAAAGCCTGCAACGGTTTTCTTGGCTTTTTTGGCTTTCTTCTCAGCGACTTGATAGGTTTCTTTTTTAATGGTGACGGTTTTCTGGCTTGGTTTCGGCATCTTCCAGCTTTCTCCTTAACCGTTCCTATAACCGTTCTAATATATTAAACCTATTGAGATAAAAGTGTTAACGGTTATCTACACGGTTCTATAAGACTCTTCTAGAAGATCATACGGCAACAAATAAATAATGGTAACCGTTACTAATCATGTTGAAAGTCCATGCCGAGAGAAGGTCAAACAACCGTGACAATTCCAACTTACAGTTGGGAAAAGGCACAAGAATACTTTAACAAACACAAGAAGGAACTGAAAAAGAAGGGCATACATTCAACGTCTAAATTGATTGATTATTGGATTGGGAACTGCGCTCAAGGATAATTCGGCAAACAACACAGTCAAGCTTTTCATTTGGGTAGAGCTGATGAAGTTTATATGCTTGAGGTAAAGAAAGAGAAATGGTTTTTTCATTTTTGTTGTCGTTATGCTTCATTTTTCAATTTCACCTTAACTTCAGAACTAACACCTATTGACAAGCGTAGATATAACTTCTGCCATCCCATCTGGAAGGCTCTGAGGAGTCTCAGGTTAAAGTGAACAGTCTATTCTTTGCCCAAATCATCCAAGAACCGTTTGAACCTTTCCGCAAGTTTCGGCTCAGAAAGCAACTCCAAAAACTTCTGCTCCTTCACGTTCCGCACTTTCAGTTCTTGATTCTCTTTCTCTAAAGCCGCAATCCTTCGTTTCACATCCTCATCCACTTTCTGTGGACGCAATGACAAATATTTTTCGTAGGTTTCCGGCATCAATTCCCGAATATCCTGTTCTAACCTTTGCAGATAGGTTTGCTTGTCTCCCGGAATCTTCTTTCCTACATAGTAACTGATTTGATAATCATTCCATCCTGCCCGCGATAATTGACCCATGACCCACTTGCGAAAGAGATGTGAATGAACAGAACCCGTCGTGATAATGCCGCTTTTTTCTGCGAGCTGATGCAACATTTCATTCAAGCCGCCTTTGGTGCGAATCTTGAACATTGTCGCTCCCTTCCATCGTTGCCAATACTTCTTTAAGTATTCAATAGCTAACGGATTCAGACATGCAAACCGTGGTGCTCCTGTCTTGCCGCGCTGCTCGTTGATGTAAACGAATTGTTCGCCTGCCTGTTCTGCTTGAGCAATCAACTTCTCGATTCGAACGCGATCAAGTCCTAGAACCCCGCTGAATTCCCATCCAAGACTCGCAAAAGTGCTTACGATGGCTTTCTGCTGCGGATCACCAACATCAAACATACGCGCCACATCGCCGTTCCTGAAAATATGCGAATCAGTATCCATTTCATTCTGCAAACGTTGACCACGGCGCAACTTGAAGGTTTCATGTCGATGGTAATAAGTGAAACTGGCTAGGGCTCGCAACGCGGTTAAAACCGTGTTGACAGATAAAGCCTTCTCAGCATCGGGTAACGGATTGTTTACTGCATAGTTTTGGAAGTCAAGCGCAAGTTTCTCCCAACAAGCCTTCTTTTCATTCCAACTAGGCAAGCGTAACCATTCTGAGAGGGGGTTCTTGTACCATCGTTTGAAGTTTGCAAGTCCAAAAAAGTAGGCGTTGCGACTCTGCCATCTTGCATAACTGTTTATCCACTTGTCAATGAGAAGCCGATCTGCTTCAGGAAACTTGTAGCGCGGTTTATAAATTCTTGGCAAAAGCCTCCCCAAAATCATCTTTTAATCCGCATTCTTCTCTCCAATCACATTCGCCTCTCAACTCGAAGACATCACATTTTGAGCATCTGCATTTTTTGTTAGAATCAAGACATGAAGCACATTCACAAGCATCACGCGTACACTCTAGGAAGGGACAAGTAGTTTCTTTTGAACAATCAGTCTCAAAACAGAACCCTTTATCTTTACATTCAGATTTAAAAGTGGATTCAGCCATTTTTGTTTCGCCTTCCTTGAACCCTTTTTCCTCGGCAACCTTCAACCTCACTTCTTTGCGTTCAAGGTTTTGATGAAAGTTTTCAAGTCCTTACATTTGATTGGACCGAGAGATTTTGTGATTTTATCCATTGGTTGCCCAATGTAGTCAAGGGGATGCTTACCCTTCAGATGGTTAGTCATCCCACAACGAACAGTCTTGTAACCGCACAAGAGACATTCTAACAGTTCTGCCATTTTCTTTCACCTTCCCTGAATAGACTATGGTGAAGTTGCTTAAATAAGTATCACTATCCTATTCTTACGCCAAGGTAACTATGAGAAACCTATACTCATTTGAAACAGAGTGGTGTAGAAAAGTAACTTAGATGCACTTTGGTTACTTAGTGTAAGTTTTAAATAGCACCTCCACCATCATAGTCTACTAATTGTTTCTAGTCAAATCTGCGTGATCCCTTAAAGGTGAACGTGGAGACAGGTGACTTGAGCAAACATGCGACCTTTAAGAACTCCTGAAATGGAAGAGAATTGGCGCAAATTACATTTGCTAGAACTCAAAGTTCGCATGATAAAACACATTGCGGATAATTTTGATTCTGACCCTCCTGAATTGAAAGCAGTGTGGCCGTTATGAGCAAACACACAAGAAGCGAAAAAAGCAAGTTACGTCGAGAACAGCGTATGAGTGCTAAACAGTTTATGTGGGACAACAGTTTTCAAGATCCAATACAGGCAGAAACAGTCAACTTGGTTGACAGTCACATCATTCTTAGTTTCTTAGGGCATAAATTCGGGCAATCCGATCCGAGTGCAGTACCTTCAGCCGCATTTGCTGGATGCGTATTAAGCAACTCGCGTGGAGATGGAGATTTTCAGAAAGTGAAGTGCCCACATTCAGAGGCTTTAAACTGTCTAGATTTCCCGAATTGTAGACGTTGTAGTGTGTTCCTCAAAAGTAAGGGGGGTGTTTGTTGAATGAGAAAACTAGCATGGCTCGTCATCGTCGTCTTACTCATCATAACTACACTAGCTGTAGCCTGTGCCATAGTACCCTCAATCAGTGCAACGGTCTATGACATTGGCGTGAACTACATTGGTGTAACATTCGTCAATTTAGTAACAGGTTCCATGACAGGCATGATGGCATGGGGCGCAACAGGACTAGGACCCGCAGCAGCAATATTCTTCGGTGTAGGCATAGGATTCACCATTCTATGGCTTGTAGTTCTTCGCAAGTACATTTGGAATCCACTGCGAGGCGTGACCAAAACAATGACACCAACCCTAACTTTGCGTGGCGGACCTGAACCAGAATTGCCTCAACTTATTGAACAATCGAAGCCAACGGAAGTACCTAAGGAGGGCAGTTGATAATGGAAAGATTGAAAACGATAATCGCTAATAAACCGCAAGCCACTCAGGTTGAACCTTTAAGCAAAACGTTCAAGTTCAAAACCAAATTCGCTATGGTCGGCACAATAGGCAGTGGCAAAACCACAGTCAGCACCTTGCTCGTCCTAACTTCACAGACACTCAGTAGCCAACTGCCAAACTTTGCATGTCGCACACTGCCAGGAAGCACAAACATTATAGATTACGTTAGTAAAATGCGAACAGGCCATTTTCCACCCAAAACCGATGCTGCAGGTTCAGACCGGCATGAAGACGGGTTACTTTGTCGATGGGGAAGCAAATTTGGGAACCCTAAACAAATCAACATTCCAATCTGCGATTTGGCTGGGGAAAAACTGCAAAACATGATTAAAACAATTAACTTTCGACGTAAAAACCCGGCAAGTCAAGAATCCTACAATATGAGTTCTAGTCTGATCAACTACGTGCGTGACTGTGAAGGCTACATTCTCATTGCTCCAGCGTCTCGGGCGATGGCGTTTGATGATGGTGTGCAAATTGAAAAGGAAACTGAAGACGAAGAAAGGAGCGGTATTAGTTCAGATCCTGACGCAAACCTGTACAATTTCCTACAGGATATAGTGAGTTATAAAGAAAGCTCTAAGGGTAAACCCATCAAAGCTATCGCTGTTGTAATCACGAAATGGGATAAACTCATGCCCTACGCACAGGAAATGGGCATCGACCTCGATGACGAAACAGGTCAAGGCGCACAAACATTCATGGAAACCTTGTTCCCACAAACCACAAGTCTACTCAAATTCGAGAAACAACGCAACCCTAATCTAGAACTCATGTTTTTCCCAAGCTACGTTAGAATCCAGAAGGATACAGTATCAAACAAGCCTTTGAAGTGGTCTGATGGCGGCGATAAAATTCAAATGGAAGTCAACCAGCGGGTCCCTCAATACTGGGCGCAAAGTTACTTGAACCTCGTCAACTTTTTGGGAAAGTTTGCATCTTGAAATTGGAACATTTCTGGTATGGACTCACAAATGGGGATGGGTACATTTTCAAACACAGTCCCAAAGTCTTATCCATGCTTAAACCGAAAAGTCTAGAGTATCTGCAAAAACTTCCTTCAGACCTAATACCAAAGTATAGTTGGTTGCCGGCGGAGCAGTTAGTCGCTATTTCCATGATTATCGACGCGAAAGATAATGATGGACGCAAAGGAAGGTCAAATCACACAATCCTCATTCCAATCAAACAATACATCGCGGTGAGTCATCTCGATGTTAATTGGTCTTTCACCGTTCCTAAGACGGATATTCTTGAACCTTTGGAAGTGTAAACATGAGTAAAAAGAAATGGTTGTTAGTAATCGTTCTAATAATCAGCGCGGGATACGCAATCTACAAGCTGAACTATTTTCCAATCTACACAAACGCAGTAAACGTCGCCTACACACAGATCCTATCTTTCATTGGAACTGACCCTAAAACCATAGGACTAACCTTAGCATCAGCCGCCGCATCAATCGTAGGAACCTACCGTCTAGTGCAAGACCGAGCAAACACTACAATCAGTCAAGTACAGGGAACCGCTGATCAAGCCATGGGCACAATGAGCAACAGTATTCAGGTCGTACAGAACGAGAAAACCGCTTTAGAAAACAAGTTGCTCAGTCTCCAAGAAGAACAGAAGCAAACAGTAGCAGAGTTTGAAGGCTTGAAAACTGAGGTCAACCAATTCCAAACATTATTCAATCAACAGAAAAAGCAAATCACAGAGTTAACCGCTGCAAATAATGCTCTTTCACAGCAACTTACCACCTGGAAACTTAACACCTACGAAACCATAGTTGTGAAGTAACATGCTTCGGCTTTTTCCGCGTCAAGAACTCAGTTTCCGCGCACTCTTCCTCTCCGTTTTCATCGCCCTGTTCTTAGGCATACTGATAGGGTACGCTGCACACGGCAACGTTATCCCGTTAATCAAATGGCTGTTAGGACAAGGCTAAAACTATGGCTAACTGTAGTCAATGCCAGCGCGAAATCAAAATCTACGACAAAGACGAACAGAAGGGCTGGCTAATCCTACGTTGCGACTTCTGCGGCTTAAACTACCATTATAAACGTGGCTGGGGCAACAAATGGACATTACGCAAAACATCGAAGTTGCTGTATATGAGTGAGAAAGCAGCAAAAACGTGAGACACCTCTAACATTCTCCTTCTCCTTTGCTTGAGTATCCCTCATTTTATAATGGTTGGAGGTGTCTCTCCCAATTCAATTAATCTAGGATGTCTCGAAAATGTCCCTTGCTGAATTATCACAAATCTGGAAACCACAAAAACATAGTCAATGGATACGCAAACAAATAAAGAAAGATCAGTTAGCAAAAGGCATGATACTTTATCCAACGCAAGGCGAAGCAAAAGCATGGACCATACTTCAAGAAATTAACAGAATAACCCCTTACTATTTCAAACGGCAAAGAATAGTATATGGGTATATAATAGACTTCTATTGCCACCCGCTACGTTTAGGCATAGAAATAGACGGATCCATCCACCAGAACCAGCGACTCTATGACCAATATAGAGAAGACAACCTCAAAAGAGAAGGTATAAAACTTCTACACTTCACAAATTGGCAAGTCTTCAACCAACCTGAGATAGTTAAAAAACAAATAGTAGAAATCATGCTAAAAGGTGAAACATGAATGACTGAAGGTAAACAGGTCAGCAGAACAGAATACATCACACCCAAAACTGAAAAAGAAATCATAGCAAAAGCCATGGCAAAACCAGAAACATCCACGGACATTCAAGGAAACATTAAATCTGAAACAACACTAAAACAAGAAGCAATAACCAAACTAACAAACCTAACCCTCCTATTCCAGAAAAAAATAGAATCCAAAAAAACCAGAGACAACGAAAGACAAAAATGGGCAAGACTAGAAATAGAAGCAATACGAACCCTAGGCACCCTACTAACACAAAAAGTAGAACAAGACATCCACAGCGAACACACCGAAACACACCACATCCTACACCTACACCTATGGAAGCCCGACCCTCTTGTCTCAACAACTTGAACAACATTGCTACCTACGATATTACCCGTTTCCTAAACAACAAGCATTCCATAATGACCGATACAAAATACGACATAGAGCTGTCTTCAGCGGAGTAGGCGGTGGCAAAACACTTTGCGGATGCTTCGAACTCCTCAGTATACTTGTAGAAAACCCGCACAGCATCGGCTACATTTTTGAACCTACTTACAAAATGGTTCGCAGAATCCTCATTCCAACATTAGAAAGCAAATGGCTCCTAGGTCACCCAATAGAAGACAACCCCATAGTCACAGACTATCGGCATGGCGACAACTGCATCGAATTCATAGATGACCAAACATTATGGTTCGGCGGACTTGAAGAACCAGAGTTTGCAGAAGGCACAAACGTCGATGTAGTATTGCTCGATGAAGCTCAATATGTTAAGAAGTTTGCTGAGTCACAAGACGTAGTATTACGCAGGCTCAGAGGTTCAGGAAAAACACACACAGACATTGCAAGCAGTATAGTAACAACAACCCCACCCCCACTCATCCCGGACTGTAGACTCTACGATTTCTATGAGAACCCTAACAAGCGGAATCCTGGAAGCAAAGTTTACCGTTGGAGCATGCTTGATAATCCGTTTCTGCCTGAAAAGTATAAACAGGAAATCCTTGCCACACATCACGGAAGCCTAGCCAAACGATTCATCGACGGTTTGTTTGCTCCTGCAGGCATAGGAAGTTTCGATTATGACAGCACAATCCACGAATTACGCGACATACAACGGGACAAATTACAGTCCATACTTTACGGTGTCGATTTCGGGTGGACCAACCCAAGTGCCATTGTGGCAATCGGGTTCGACTACGATAATAGAGCCTATGTATTGGATGAGTTCTATCAAAACCGTGTCCAACAAGAAACGCTTATCCAAGAAGCTAAGGAAATGCAAACACGCTGGGGCAAAGGCGCGTTCTTCTGTGATCGGTCCGAACCGCAAATGATAGATGTCTTTCAGAAAGCAGGCTTAGACGCTTATCCAGATCAAAGCAAACGCGAAGATGGTGTTCATGCGTTAGGCAGCAGGTTTGTGGTACAAGGCGATGGAAGACCACGCATCTACGTGAATAGCCATTGTGTGAATTGGATTCATGAAGTCATGGTGTATGATGAAAACGTGAAAGAGAATGATCACGCGATTGATGCGACTCGTTATGCGTTGATGGGTACGCGGAAGGGTGGCGGAGTCAAATTCATAAATTGGTAAACAATGATTGGGGCAAATACACCAACATAGACTTTCAAAGGTGGTATCTCGCTGAATTGAAACGACAGAAAGTTAAATTCGGTGAATATGATTTGCCTGATGCTTATTCTGATTGGTTAGAGAATTTTCCTAATAGAAAACCACCTGAAACTAGAGTATGATTGATTATGGCATCTAAGAAACCGTTTCGTATTCAAGTCTGGGAACTCTTAACCAGAACACCTTACGTGAGCAAAGACACCTTTGAAAAAGCAGTCACACAAGCAATAGAGAATCAGCGCAGAAGCCAAATCCTAGAACGCACTGAAGTAGAAAACAAGATCACTGAACCCGAATACGACTACAATCTCCTAGTTCGCTATTCGCTTGGCAATGAGGTTTTGCGCACTGTTCATGAAACAATCATTAAAGAAGTCACCCGCAACAAGTGGCAGGTTAAACCGAAGTGGGAAAGCAAATGCGATTTATGCGGTGCAGAGTTTGACAGTAAAAAAGAAGAATGCCCACAATGCAAAAGCAAACAGTTGAGAGAACCAGATCCTGAACAGAAACAGGTTCTTGAAGCCTTCATTGAAGACCCTAATCCCGACGATGAAATGGACGACATAGTAAAAAGCGTCTTACGGTATCAACTCAGCGTTGACGACTGGTACTTAAGCATTCAATACGCTAAACCAGACACGCCCTTGACTGTGTATGTGGAAGACAGTGTAACCATGCGTATAGTAGCTGACAAGTTCGGCAGACTCGGCAATAATGAATGGTTCTGTCCCATTTGCACAAGAGAGTTTCCAGAACAATCCCATCCTAAAGACCAACTTTGCACCGTTCATCCTGACGTACAGTTGAAGCGAACAGCGTTTGTCATGCTCAAAAACGGGTTTGTGAAAGCCCGGTTTGCTAAAGACGAAATGTTGCACAGTAAAATGGATGTTTGGCTTCCCAGCCTGTACGGAAACAGCAAAATTGTGAGTTGCCTCAGAATCGTGTTAAGCATTACTGCAATGGACAAATTCAACCTGGACAACTACGCAACCGGCAAACTTGCACAAATGATTGTGTTTGAAGGCATGACGATGGATGAGGCTAATGACATTGCAAAACAAGTAGAAGTGCAAAAGAACCTGGTAAAAGCAGAGAGTCCAGCAGGACTAACAAGTTCTCGACTGAGCACATTATTCATCGGTAGTAAAGGCACGGGTGGAACCACAAAGATTGATGCAATGCCACCTAGCGAAAAGATGCAGAGTCTTGATTGGTGGAAGTTGTGGCGTGAAGCAGTCTGCGCAGTCTACGGCGTAACCCCTATTTTCACAGGTGTAATCGAGCAGGGCAAGACTGGAAATAATCCACGTATGCAGATTGATGTGAATAATAATACGACTGAAATGTATCAGCATGGGTTTGAAGATCCATTCAACAACGTGATCGTGCCAAAACTAGGCGTAACAGACTGGGAATTCAAGTTTAATCCTGTTGAAGAGAAAGATGAAATGCAGGACATCACGATTTTACAGACCAAAGTCGAGACAGTGATTCGGGCTAGTAATGCGGGCATGAATGCGGAACTCACAGATGAAGGTGACGTTAAGATCAGTGGAAAACCGAAGCCGTTTCAGCCTTTTCAACAGTTCGGACAGCAAGGTGAAGGCGACCAGAAGCCTGCTTTTGAAGGAAAGAAACCATTTCAAACAGAAGAAGTCTTTGCCACCGAGAAAGGATTGCGTAAGAAAACGTGGATTGTGACGGAGGTGGATAAGGATGACTGATGATGAATTGTTGAAGGAATGCGCTCTCGCGTTTGCTCAATCGAAACCGACTGAATGGGATCATTTCAGACAAGAATGGTTTACTCGGAACCTGAAGACTGAGGTCACTGCCACTATACCTGTCAGTCTAGAACCTTCAATAGTGCAGGTAGAGGAAGAACCGAAGCCTCGTAGATCACGGGCACTTAGACAAGAGGAAACTGAATGAGTTGCCTATCACATATTATAGAAGCGGTTGAAGCAGTCAAAGCAACACAACGCATAGACCGCGACCTGTTTCCTGTTCCCATCACGTTTTTCAGTGTAGCAGACGTTTGGCTGTACGTTGCAGTCACAGATGACCGCACCTGCTTGGAATGTCGGCAGTGGGAAAGTGATCCGCAGTTTACAGGAAACATGCTCAGAAGTTTCTTTCCTTTCATAGAGATTGTGGATACTGATAGAATTGAGGTTCATATTCATCCAAATTGTCGATGTTTCTTGGAACGTGTGGTAGAGGAAGAAAAGAATGAGTGAAGGCATTTATTCAACTGCAAAACGCAAGTTACAAGAAGAACAATCAATTAGCAACCAGCAGGAAACAATTCAGCGAACCACTTCATTACAAGAAATTGAGCAAGCAGAACACCGCTTGAAAACCTTGTTAGAAAAGGTTGAAAATCTTCCTGTAGGCAGTCCTATTCCTGCTAGTTTGCCTGAAGACTTGTTGAAAGCCACTAAAACCGCGTTCACCACGTACACGGCAACTTCTAGAGACTTGATCAGTCAAATCGAGAAATCTAATAAATTCAGTAAAGAAGAAGTCACTGACATTAAAACGTTTCAAATGACGATTAACAGTAAATTTGAGCAGTTGTTGTCGATGTTGGATAGTATTTGGCATGAGAAAAACAAGAATGCCAACCTCGAAAACGAGACACTCTTGCGCGTGAACAGGATTCTTGATGTGACGGAAAGGAACATGATTTAAACATGGACTTGTTTGAAGTTCTCTTAATCTTCGGGTTAGCTTGCAGTTTCGGAGGTTATCTCGCGGGCTATTTTGCAGCCTACAAACTCAAACAGAAATGTAAAACTTGTGTTTGGAGTCCTTGAAAATGGGTTTGAAAATCGGTGAAGCCTTCAAAGACCGCTGTTACCTAACGGTTTTGGCAACAGGCGCACCCGCAACACTTCTCGCAGACGTAACATGCGTTGAAATAGACCAATTAGGCAATCGGGCACCGCTTGTTGTGGCAGAAGAAAGTGATGGATGGTACACGACTTCATTTACGCCTGATGCAGCGGGCACTTGGGCTACTGAATGGAGCAAAACTCTTGTTCCAGAAAACTACGTGTTCCATTACCCCTACAAAGAATTTATGGTGGGTGGTGGGCAAGAAGCTGACATAATAACTGATGTGGCGGCAACTCACGCTCATGCGGCGGGTGCTGAAGCAGACATTGCTGCAGTTCATCTTCATACAGCAGACATTTTGGCAGACACGAATGAACTTCAAACTGACTGGGTGAACGGCGGCAGACTTGATCTTCTTGTAGATGCGATTAAAACAAAGACTGATAATCTTCCAGCAGACCCCGCAGACGACAGCGACATTAAAGCCTTACACACTGTTCCAGTCAAAGATGTAGTTACAAACACCAATATGCGTGACGTCCTCGGCAACAAAACGGATACGCCGAAATGGTTCTTCACAGACACTCAAAGCGCAATGGCTTTGCTGAAAGGAGCCGTGCATTCGGGCGGTGGAATCAGTTATGCGGGAACATGCGATGCAGGAATGGGAGCCAGCACCACCATTATTGTGTGCGCTCAACTTGCAGGGTTTGGAGATGACTTCTTCAACACCGACTACGTGTTAAAAGTAGCGTTAAACGATAACAGTCATGGTGCAAGCCCCGAAGCCGATGCGGCAAGAGACATCACCGACTATGACACTGCCACAGGCACGTTTACGACGGCAGCATTCAACAATAATGTCGAAGCAAACGACAAAATAGTCGTATCCAAACGATCATTCTACGCTCTGGATCAGATTGCACTTTTAGCTGCGCCTGGCACTAACAGTCTTGCATATAGACTCAGCCAATTCGTTGCTGCGGGCGATGGAGACTTCGGTGGAACTGCACTACCAGCCGACATTAGTTTATATGATGTTTTACATGGAGCCAATGGCATTCCAGTATGGTCTGCGGCTGCAGCACCAGCCAACGGCGTGAGTATGGCAGAAGTGTTGCGGGCAGTCTATGATGATAGCAACGAATTGCAGACTGATTTGGTTAATGGTGGACGTTTAGACCTGTTGATAGATGCGATTAAAGCAAGAACAGACCACCACCTCATCACACGTACGTTTTTCAGTCCAAGCCAAATCAGCGTAACTGTGACAAATGGTGCAGGCGACAAAGCATTACCAACAGTCACGTTGCCCAACATTACAGGAACAATAGTTCACGCCTACGCAGGATTCAAGTTCCGCATGATAGAAAACACGAATGCAGCCGCAAACAAGTTGAGTGGTGCACAGGAAATTCAGATTCAAGCCGCCGCAGAAGGCTGGGCAGACTGCATTCACTTTGTTGATGACCAGTTCGGCGTGGCGGCAAGCACGCGGGAGGGCGGCGACTGCATAATTGGATATACGGATGTTGTTGGCACGGTGGACGTGTTTAACGATACTTACGAGTTTCAATGGGACGAAGCAGTTGCAGATCAAAGCAACCTTGTGTTTAATGATGTTCAAACTTTCGTGATAATCAGCTACTATTAAAGAGGTGATGTGAATGGCATATAGTTACAGCATGACAATCCGAATAGAAATCGGCACAGTCGAAACCAAGAAGAATGCGGTGCGAGACGCGATTATCCTTCAACTTCAAAATGCGAAGACGGCAGGCAACATTGAAGGCGCGTATTGGAATGTTCAGGAAACCCCGATTGTTGAGGGAGGCAAAATCTAGGCTATGGCAACATTCGGATACACAAGCGTAAACGGAGTTAAACGTCATTGGACTGATTGGGCTGGCGGCTCATGGTATACCATGAACGCAGAGAACGGTGATTTAACTACAGTAGAAGTCAAAGCAACTCGTGTCGCAGGAAACGCTAACACAAAAGTCTTTTTGTATGACGTAGTCGCAAATAAACCAGTTAATTTGTTGGCAACTTCCGATGTAGTCGTTATCGGGGCGGTAGATCAATTTTATCTTTTCACCATCGCGCACGCTTTGACATCTGGAACACAATACGCTTTTATTATTATGAATGATGCTGACATTTGGGTGCATATGGACGCTGGCGGTCATGCTACTCAATTTAATCAAGCTAGCGGTGAGACTTATCCGAACCCACCTGATCCTTTTGGTGTTCCTGAGTCTAGTGCTGATTCAATGGAATGTATACGCGCCACTTACACGCCAAGCGGCGGCGCAACCGTTAAGAAAGGCAGCAACCTAGCCAACACAATGACGACTATGTTGAACAGTAAAATGCTGTTTTCAGCCTGCAACCGATTTCCAAAATTGAATCCGAGGCACTTCTAAATGAGTTATTTCACTTCCGACGTAATAGCTAAAGAACAGTTACAGGGCGTAGTTGGCGCACCCACCACCATACCAGCAGTGTTACCTACAGGCGGCGGCTACAGCATCATTCTTGAACAGATGCGCAGACGCAAATTGAAAGGATTGCCAAACAGTCTGTTAATTGCGTTGCGTGAATGGTTACAGTTCAAAGTAAAGGAGTATGATTAAACAATGCCTATGGCAAGGTGGAAAGACTTCGATTCGTGTAAGTTGGAAATGATGGACACGGGACACGATGAAGAATCTGCAAACAAAATTTGCGGTTCAATTCAAGCCCGAGCAGAAAAAGGTGAACTCTACAAGAGTTGCGATCAAGAAAACTATGACATAATCAGCAAAAGCAATCAAGACTTGATCATCGGAGGCTTCGCAAGTTGGGAGCTTGTGGATCCTGAAAATGATTTGATCACGACTGAAGCTCAAGTGAACTATTTGCAGAAACTGTTCAAGTTGCCTGTGGAATACAGGAATATCATGGTGAAACACAGCAATTACAAGATGGGTACGCCTATCCTTAATTATCATGCGGTAGATGGAACAGACTATTTTAGCCATGTGAATGAGAAAGGATTGTATCTTTTAGCAAAAATCAGGAATGATGAGTTTCAAACGACGCAGAAATGGCGAAACAAGATTTTGAACGGTGAAATGAGCATGTACTCAATAGCTGGACTGCCCTTACCACCAGTACAACATATTACTGAAGGATCTACGACAATTCGTAAAGTGTTTGATATTGAACCGTTTGAAATTACTGTTTGTGAGAAAGGCGTGAATCCAAAAGCAAACTTCAAAATCTTGGCAAAACAAGAAGCACCGTTAATGACGGGCAAAGTTGAGGCAAAGACCTCTACCCAAACAGTGCAAAATGATCCAGTCGCCCATGAGGTACACCTCGAGATCGAGGGAAACTTAGCAAAACACAATGTGAGCCAACCAAAGAAGGCTTAACCTTGCGTCCAGTGGCTACAGTTCAATATCAAAAAACCAAGCAACCGCAAAATCTCATACGGGTAGGCGAATGCTGCAACTGTGGAATCTGTTGCAACCTCTACGATTTCAACCTTGGAATTTACCGTCTCTGCGAAAAATATGATGGCTCAAAAGAAAAACACTGCACTGTTTGGAGTAAACGACCTAAAATGTGCAAAGAGTATCCGCGTGGACCAATGGATATCATAAACAAGCCGCAGTGTAGTTACGAGTTTTTCGATGAGAACGGACGTAAATATGATTGCTACATGGACAAGCGAGTACGTTTGACCATTGTAGGCAATTTGCCTGAAGATTACCCGTTCAGCAAAAAATTCTAGTCATTGCCTCTGCCCCTAAAAAGGCGTGAGACATTAAAAAAAGAAGGAAAGAAAAATGTCAGAAAACAAACCAAATATCGACGAAATCAAGAAAGCTGTCATGGAAGAACTTAAGAAAGACTATGTTCTATTGCCTAGATCATCTACCACAGGCACTACAAATACTGAAAGTTTAACCTTGTATGATCGCGTTGTCAAAGCTATCAAGGATTCAGAAGAAAATCAACTCAGTAGAGTTCATCAACAACTCGATGAAAGAGACAAAAGATTAGATACTAAAATTCTTGAGACAATAGCGGAAAGAGATGTGCAAGTAGAGCAAGCTGTGCGAAAGGGACTTGGTGCCGACATGGACCCAGCAATTCATATGAGCGATCTTCATGGCTACGTTAGGAAATTCCTCCTAGAGAAAGCCGACACAGACAAACGTACACCCGCAAAAGAAGGCGAAAAAGGACCAGAAGGCAACCTTTCAACCAATCCAATCGACAAAATGTTTGAAGAAACAAGAAAAGGAGGACTAAAGTAATGGTACATGAAAGCATTCCCTTCGACAAGTTTCTACAAGGTTACTACCGAGGATTCGGTCCCCGCGTAGATACTGACCTTGCAGAAATCATGAAGGAAGACACCAGATACAACTACACTGCAACACCAACATACTTTAACGCTGCATACTCCGCGAAAGTAAGTCTTGAATCTCTCACCAGAAGCACCACACTCTACAAACTACTCCGCAAAACCTCATACGCAAGTGAAGGCGACAGTTTCCACTACATCAGCACCGACGCACACACCGGACTCTTACCCATTCTTACAGCAGGAGCAATCTTCGGTGCAGACACAAGCATTCCCTCAATAACTGACGTAGACTTCATTGTTCCAGCAGTTCACACGTTGCAATGGGAAGACACACTCGTCGCAAGAGAACTGAGCAAAATACAGGCCGCACCCGTCACTGACGCAGAATTCATACGTCAATACATGACAGAAGTATTCACCAACAACCTTGACCAAGCTCTCGCAGGAGTCTACCTCGATCCAGACGCTGCAACATACGGACACGGCGTAGACACGCCAGCAAGTTACACGGCAGCCGCACCCGGAGTCGCAACAATCGAATGTATCGACAGAATGCTCACAACCAAAAGCGAAGGCGGAACAGCAACCTATGTTAGCGCGGACACTGATGGAGACATTTTCTGGGGACCAACTAACAAAACTGGCACCGACACCGCACGCATAGATAGAAGCGGCAGCACCGCGTGGGACTGTCAAATCAGACTGCCTACAGGTGGTTCAGCCGCTGCAGGAGAAGCCTACAACATCCTAGACGAACTAGACGACCTAATGGCAACAGCATTAACATACGCGCCAAGCGATGGCAGAAACTACATAGGATTATGTTCGCCTAAAGCCTTAAACAAAATACAGAACGAAATTGACCCTAAACAACGGTTCCTAGAAGGACCAGCAGACGTAACACAAACAATCAACGGAGTCAGCACTAGACCAGGCGTAGAAGGCGGCAAAGTTTCAGTATCAAGTCTAACCATCTGCGGAGTCAAAATGCCATTCTTCACTAGCCCCTACCTTCAAGGCACAGCAGCATCAAGTTGGCTCTGGAAGAATGCAAAGCACACTACAGGCGGACCAGGCAACATTTACCTCATCAACATGGACGGACTAGAATTCCGCACTTTGATACCCATCACGTATGAGACTTGGCCTTCGCATACTGAAGTACAGCCTGGACTCGGAAACAGACACGTACTTTACACTGCAGGACAGTTGATTGTTCGGAATTGGGCAAGCCACGCGAAACTAGCATTCATAGCTTCATAGGAGCCTGATTGAAATGGCAGTCGTAACCACTTGGAAAAAAACGGATTTCGATGGACGCTTTAAAAAAGTCACAATGAAAATGACCTATGACAACCTTGACACGACAGTAACCTGCGCAACCGGACTGCGCAACCTGTTTGGTTATACTGTACCTTCAGGGTCCAGCGTAAACACAAAGTACGTGACGAGAGGGACGGTTGCAGGTGGAACAGTTACTTTAACGGTGACTGATCCTGCTGCAGCTTGCTATTTGACTTTGATTGCGTGGGGGGTGTAAAATTTGGCTGTAACTTTAACCTATCGAAAACGGAATTACAGCGGCAAATTCAAAATGTGCATCCTCAAATACGCTTATGGCAACGGCGACACTACAGTAACTGTGACTGCGGCAGTAACGAACCTGAAGCAAATCTACGGAGTCACCACTAGCCCTCCAAGTGTAGCAACAAAATATGTGAGCGCAATCGCTGTTGCAGGTGGAGCCGCAACTATAACCGTCTTGGACCCTCTAGCAAACGCGTACCTATACGTTATTGCGTGGGGAATCTAGAAACAACCCTTTCTTAGTAGTTGAATAGCCTCGGAATCAAATTAACACAAGGTTTCTGCGATAAAGAGGCTGAAAACCACGCAGAATCCTTCACAATAATCTAGAAAAGAGGAAAAAAACATGGTAGCCCATGATGATTCAGTTAGAAAAGGAGTCAACAGACTAAGCCTAGTTGTAACAGGCGAAAAAATGGATTTAGCAGGCACAAGCAACTATTTCGAAACAGACCAAACCTTGGCAGATACCCCAACACTTACTATGGATGTGACCACAAGCACAGGAGAACCCGTTAAAAAGTTTCTGTTAGAAGACGTACAATACTATTTGAATCCAACAGCCGCAGAAACCTATCAACTCTACTTGTTTGAAGATGCAATCGCAGATGACGTAGATACAACGACAGCAATCGCTTTTTGGAGTCCCGCAGCCCAAGCCGATTCCGTCAATTACCGCTATAACAGTGCAGGCTATCAAGCTGCAACGGGAACGGCGGAAGTCGCACAATACAAGTTGCCACGCATCGTTGAATTAGCTACAGCAGGAAAACTTTACTATATGCTTTTGTGGACAGGCGCTCCTGGCGACACACTTGGCTTTATCAAAATACGCGGCAGACTGTTAAAGTAGGTGACTAGGTTTGGCTGATCGAGCAGAAACAGTCGTGTACAGAGGCAAACTTGGAGCCGTCGGCTTACGTTATGTAGTGTGCGAAGTCATAGCCGTGACCACGAATGATACGGTGACTATTGGAGAAATGACTGACATCACTGTAGCCGTCGCATTCCGACTAGACACAGGAGCCGCGCTTACTTGCACGGACGCAACAAACGTTGTGACCATAACCACAGCAGCAATAACTAACATTCCCGCCTTAGTTGTAGCGACAGGATACTGAGACTATGCCTTACTGTGATAAACTTGACGTTGAAACATGGGCGCAAATCACCAGTGCAGACTTCGGTGCTACGGGCTACGACTATGTAAACACACTTCAATACGTCATCAACCTTGCAGACCGAAGCATCGATAATTACTGTGATCAACCAGACGGATTCTTCAACGGCGGCGGCGTAGAAATACAAAAGGAACTGCATGACGGCGCAGAATTCGGGTATGTCGGCTTCACTGTTTTTCTTTTATCTCAGGATTACAGGCCTTTCCTGCGTTTGAAACATACCCCAGTGCTTAGTGTCACAAAGTTTGAGGAAGAAACCACTGCAGGATCATGGACCACGCGCACGGAAGGCAGATCAAGCGACTACATCATAGATGATTCAGGCGTTTACATTATTAGTAATTTGCCTGACTACGATTACCGCAATATCAGAGTCACATATAAAGCAGGCTTCAAAAGTACACCATCGCCTGTTCAAGAATGCAGCGCGAGACTTGCCTCTAACATTTTGCATCGCATAAAAGACTCAACAACCCGAAGCAACACGGCAGTAGGCAGTGCTACATCAACGATTGCAACTGAATTTGTTGGGTTAGGCAAAGCATGTTTGACGGATGATTTGAAAGAATTGCTTGTCGCTTACCGTAGAAAAGCAGTTGTCAAACTGGTGTAATAAATGACGGATAAAGCTCTTTGGGGATATGGCAGATGGGGTTACATGAAATGGGGAATCTACAAACCCCGTTTCGATGAGTTAGTGAAAACTGTTGAACATGCCAAAGCGCGATCTTTCAAAGAAATTGTCAAATCCTTAGAGGCATAACGATGTCAGATGATAGTATCACAACCGCTAAAACTTTAGGCAACAAAGCAACGCCTACATGGGCGAATAATATTCAGAATGCGTTGGGCGGCGGCAATCCAGCTCAATCTGCCAAATTCGTCGTATTCTACGATGCAACTTCAGGGTTTTTTAAAGCTCGAAATGGTGCAACAGGCGTAATCACATATGAAGATGCAGATTTCATCGATGTAGTAAACCCTGCATTGCTCGGTTGTGCAAGCGGTGGCAGAGTCCACGTAAACCAAAACTGCACAGCAGCAACCTTCGCAAGCCCCATCAAAATTCTTCAAGATGCAACATGGTTAACCATTGAAGGTGGCACAAGCCTAGTCAACACTGGCGCAGGCGACGGAGTTCAAATAGGCGATGCCACTCACACCGTCTACTATTCAGGATTAGACGGAATGGGTGGAAGTTGGATTAACCGCGTAGCAAACGGAGCAACCAACGGCATCCACCTCTACGATGCCCACGTTTGTGTGGTCAGAAACATCAACGTGAACAACCATGACAATTCCGCATTGAAGATTGAACGGTCATGGGAAAGCAGAGTCTACGACTGCGATCTACGTGCCAACGGCGGAGACTACATCATCGATATAGACGGCATAGGCGGAAACCAAAGCAACAACCTATACATCGCTCATAATTGGATAAGGGGAGGGGCAATCGCAAACATAGACATTACAGGATCAGCTCCCGAAAACATTTTGATCTTTCACAATGGAATCAGTGATGCAGTAAACGGAATTGTTGCACATGACTGCGCCAACTTGACGATTGATCACAATTATTTTGAAGCAAACACTGACAAAAACATTTATCTCCAAGGCGACACAACCGAACTAAAAGCGCCTAGAGTCATGCGAAACTGGATAAACATTCTAGCCGCAGCCGACTACGGAATATATGTTGCTGACGCAGACAGTGCAATCATTCAAGGAAACAGTATAACACAGTCTGGAGGAGCCTGCATAGGAATCTATCTTGCAGCCGCCGCTACAAAGGCAACGGTTTGGCCCAACTTCCTTGATGCAGGAGTCACAAACACCTATGTAGATGCAGCTTCATTGAAAGTGAATACTGAGCATCAAATACCAATCGTTGCAGGTGAACCACCCGACACTGGATGGATAGTGGACAATGCAGGTTACGAAACTTCAGCACCATCCATCTTCACTTTCGACCCTGATTTATATCCGCCTATCGTTAGCATCAAACATAGAATGATGGCTCGTGCGGGAGCGACACCTGCAAAAATCTGGACTAAACTTTACAAAATCGGTGTCGGAGATGTAGCAGGCTCAGAAATACACACTACCACTTTCAGTGCATGGGAAAACGTGACTAGTGGCGACTTGAAAGCGCAATTCGCAAGTGCTGCACATGATTATGCATTGATGTATGCTATGGATACAAACAACGGGTATTTAGGCAAAGTCGTTTTGGTTGTTCAAACAAACTAGGCTGATAACATGGGAAGCACAAACCTCACTCGCAGAGCCTTAAGCCTCGGCGCAAGAGACACAGTTACAGGATGGTGCAAAAAAGTTTGGACCGACACCACCATTCAAGGCTTAGTCTTCGATAAGTCTAGTCAACTGCAAGCATTACGTGCAGGCACTATGGTTCGGACTGATGGTTTGCTTCTCACAGAAGACGCGGTTGTGGAAGGCGATGAAATCAAGACTGCAGCAAACCGGTACTATGATGTCAAAGCGGTCCGTCCAATGTTGAATGCTGACAGTTTTGACCATTATGAATGTGATTTACATTTTAATCCTTCACATTTTGACGTTGATTACAGCACGTACGCGGGTACATGGCTTCGTGATGATGCAAGATACCGCACGAAAGTTTATATTGAAACTTGGTGGACAGCCGTAAATGTGGAAGACGATGCAGGAGCCGCCTTAACCGTTCAATGCATGTATGGCAACGTTCCCTATCCTTTGACATTAGAGCTCTACAATGGCAGCACCATTGACGTACTGATTCTTCTAAGCAAAGCCAAAACCCTACCGTTAACGGGACATGATCATTCCACATTTGGGTATAAAGAGCAAGTGCCCATAACCATTGCAGCAATCAACAAGACAGGCATAACTGCGGACAAAGCTGTGACTCAATGTGAAACTGAACTGCGCCGGATTCTGGAAACTTATCCAGTGGGCAGTGTACGCACGTTAGATCAGACAAGGGAAACCACTGAAATCTTAGGCAGCAACACCTTGTATCAAATTGAGTATTTATTGAATTATCAGAGAGACAAAACATGACAAATCCAACAATCACGCATACACACGGAATGCTTTTTGACTGCACGGCTGCTCAACTTTTAGTCATCACTGAATACAAAACCGTTACCATGCAGGCTGGCGGATATGTTGACTGTGTTGCAGGCGACATAAATCTAGCAGTCACTGACGACGCCGCAACGATAGGTACATTATTCTGGTATGACAACACATTAAGAATTTGGACAATTAAACTGACCGCGTTTCCAACGGACGTGGCCGCTGGTTCAGTGATGGATGTCACTGCTGGAACAGGTGGAGGAACAAGCACCGGAACTTTAGCCGCGCTCTTATATTCAGATGGTGACGTATTGACTTTGACTCTCACACCTAGTTTGGCTACCGACGAATATATGATCGCTGAATTTCATCTAACGACAAGCATCAGTTCAACCTTATACACGAAATGTAAAGTCAGATGGAAAACCAGCGCATCCGCCAACGGTTGCGGCATCCGCGTTCTCATGAAATTTGACACTTATGATGAAGCGCAATCAATCGCAGCCAACGTGACAGATGGAGACGCGCAATGGATCGTTGGTTCTGTTGCACCTGAATACAACACTACTTGGACAGTTTCTTCAGTCACCCTTACCACGGCAAAAGATATTGATAAAGTCTGTATTTTTGCGGATGATAACCCGGTAACTATTGCGGCTGGACCACACTATGTCTACGTTGACTTCGTTCTTGTATATGCTAATGACTTCACGTTTCCAAACTGTGAGT
>Ga0315288_10001386_pt1 | contig 31348 bp, 24 predicted proteins | sample YL17G11_20_MG_FD_203454 | JGI IMG/M metagenome (GOLD analysis project Ga0315288, IMG submission 203454) | Sediment microbial communities from Yellowstone Lake, YNP, Wyoming, USA - YL17G11_20 | ecosystem: Environmental > Aquatic > Freshwater > Lake > Sediment | place: USA: Wyoming | collected...
TTGTCTTTCATCCACCGCTCCGCGTTCGCCGCGATCTTCGTCCCGTCGATCACCACATGCCCAAGGCCCACCAGACCCGCCCGGCAGCCCAGGACCACCGTCTGGCGGAAGATCCCTTTCAGTTCATCGCCAAACCTGCGCCGGAAATCGCTCAACGTCTCATGGTCGATCCGCTCTTCTCCGGCCAGCCATAGGAAACCCAGATCCGTCTCCAACCGCCGCGACAGCTCCCGGGCGCTGCGAACCCCAACGCTGAACGCGTACACCCACAACCGGCACAGAAGGTCCGGCCGATACGCCGGACGACCTCCGCCCCGATACCTCGCCTCGAACGCCGAGTAGTCCAGCTCGTCCATCACCGCATCGACAACCCGCACATAGGCATCCGAGGCCACCATGTCATCCACGCAACGGATCTCCATGCCCAACTGGTCCCGGCTCCGCTTCTCGATGAACCGTCTGCCCCCGCGTACACGCCCACCCTCGCCCGAGGGCACGCTCGGCTCCAGGCCCGGTTCCCCGCCGAACAGGTTCTGCATCTGCCTCACCTCGCGCCACCGTTGCTCCCCCCCGCGAGGACTTTCGGTTGCTCCTGACAATACTCCTGTACGAACAGGCTTTTCCGACAGGCTCTGAAGTGGGCTGAGAGCATCCTGGACGCAGCCGAACGGTGTGTGCGCCATCGGCGACGTACGGCGACGCAACGGGGAGCCTGCACTGGCCGCTCGACTGCTTCCGCTGTCATCCTGAGCGAAGCGAAGGACCTCGGGGGTGCGGTGGGCGAACGATAGCCCCCGCAGAACCGCCACCCCACGCCGAGGTCCTTCGCTTCGCTCAGGATGACAAGGTCGGGGAGGTGGGCGGCAGGGCAGCGTGCGTTCCCGCGTGGCACCCGCCACCGCGTCGGTAGGGCGCCTGAGCGCGCATGTGAGCGCCGTTGAGCACTTCGCCGGCTCCCCCCACAACATGGTGACTGACAACGCAGCGGGAGGTAAGCAGCCCAATGTCCCAGCACAGCATCACCCTTGGTTTCATCCCCGCGAATCGCGGGTTCTTCAGTGACAAGCTCGCCGCGGATATGCGGGAGAAGACCATTCGCGCGATGAAGGCCGCAGGGGTCGGCGTCGCCGTCCCCAGCGAGAAGCAGACGAAGGTCGGCTGTGTCGAGACGTTGCCCGAGGCCGAGCTGTGTGCGGGGATGTTCCGCCGGGAGAACGTCCAGGGCATCGTCGTCGGCGCGATGAACTTCGGCGATGAGCAGGCCGTGGCCTGGACGGTGCGCCAGTGCGGGCTGGACGTGCCCATCCTCATCTTCGGTTGCCAGGAGGAGGAGGTGCTGAGGAAGAGCACCTCGCGGCGTGACTCATTCTGCGGCCTTCTCTCCATCGGCGATGCGCTCCGACAGATCGGCGCGAAGTACACGGCCGCCCAACGGCCGATCTGCTACCCGACCGATGGGTCCTTCGCGAAGGACCTGGATTGGTTCGTGCGCCTATGCCGGGTCGTGAACGGCGTCAAGGGCGCCCGGTACGCTCAGCTTGGCACGCGTCCCGAGGCGTTCTGGACCTGTCGGTACGATGAGCACAAGCTTCAGCACCTCGGGCCGACGGTGGTCGTGCAGGACTTCTCCGAAGTGCTCGCCGGTCTCGCGAAGATCAGCGACGCCGACCCGGACGTGCAGCGGGCCGCTGCCGAGATCCGCGAGTACGCCGACTGCTCGAAGGCCAAAGCCGAGCCCATCGTTCGGCAAGCCCGGTTCGAGGTGTACCTGCGCCGGTTCGCCGAGGAGCACGGGATCGACGCATTCGCAGTCCAGTGCTGGAGCTCGATCCAGAACAACTACGGCATCTGCGCGTGCTCGACGATGAGCCGCCTCGGGAATGAGGGCATTCCTTGCGCGTGCGAGGTGGACGTGCTTGGTGCGCTCTCGATGCACGCCGCTTTGCTCGCGAGCGACTCCCCGGCCGGCCTCGCGGACTGGAACAACTTGCATAACGAGGACGATGACCTGGTCAACGTGTGGCACTGCGGCGTGTTCCCCAAGTGCTTCGCCGGCGAACAGCCGACCATGGGCGCCAATGAGATCCTGGTGAGTGGGGGCGCAACCCGAGCGGCCGACTCAGTGGGGCTCGTGGAGTTCCGCTGCAAGCCCGGCCCGCTGACGCTGTTCCGGCTGGCGCAGGAGGCCGAGGGACCGTACAAGGCCATCGTCGCGGAGGGCGAGGTCGAGGACAATCGGGCGAAGACATTCGGCGCGTACGGCTGGTGCCGGATCCCCAACCTGCAGCGGTTCTACCGCGATGTGCTCCTGAACCACTGCCCGCACCATGTCGCCATCACGCAGGGTCATGCGGGCAATGCGCTCTACGAGGCGTTCGGGAAGTACCTATCGTCAGACGTGTACCACGCCACTCAGGAGACCCCTGGGCTCTACACGCCGCGGCTACCGTTCTAGCAGGCGTTGCGTGCGGGATCCTGTGCGTGGGCGGGCGGCCCCGTCCGCCGTAGCGCGAGGCCATGGCTTGCCGCCCACTTGGGCCCAGGGTCTCGCCCGACTGAGGTTGAGCCGCCGGTGGCCTCTGCTCGCAGCATCTACACGCGCGCCACCACGAGGACGACGCCATAGTCGCCGTCCCAGTCTGCCGCGGGCGCCGGGATGACCGCATCGTCGGCGCCGTCGACCTCGCGCTCCAGGAGCTCGCGGCCGGCGCGAGCAGCGATCCAGCGGCAGCGGTATCGGCCTGCGGGCAGTCGGACGTGCACATCCGTCGCCGATGGCGTGCCCCAGAAGTAGACCACATACTGCTCCCCGGGCTTGCACAGCACCAGCCAGCCGTCGCCCGGTCCCTGTGTCACGAGCGAAGCATAGTCGCTGCCCGCCTCATCGACGGGCGACATCTCGTGGAACGGTACGGTGTCGGCGACCCGCCGGATGGCCTTAGCGGCCGCGGCGATGCCCTGCCATCCGTCCTGGCTCCCGATCTGACCAGGGCTGTCGAGGTAGAACCCGTAGTACGCGCCGCAGAGGAAATGGGCCCACGCCTCCCGGACCACCGTCGGCACGCCCTCCGCGAGGTAGGACCACGACTCGTTGCACTGAAGTACTTTGCCCTTGTCTTGAGCGGAACGCCATACGTCGGACACCAGGCGCGGGGTCCGGGCATAAGTGTGGAAGCCCAGGACATCCACGGACGGACGATCCCAGTACCCGGGCAGCGCCTCCCGAGCTGGCGGTTGGGCCACGTTGACGGTGACGATCCCGCCCCGCGCGTGCACTCGATCCGCGAACCCCTGCTGCCAGGGGTACACGTCCTGCCAGAGGTCGCGCTTGCCCGGCCACTCGTTGAACACCTCGAAGTAGACGTTGCCGTAGGGTGCGAGCTCGTCGACAGCTCGATCCGCGAGCCGCCCCTGGTAGTAGGCCAGATCGTGGCCTGAGGTCGTCTCCTCGGCGTAGCGCGGCAGGCCGCCGACTCCTGTGTGAAAGAACTCGGGGATGAGACTGCCGCCCGGATTGGCGCTGAATGCTCCGTTCCTGTTCCTATCCCTGTTCCAGAACATGCCCGCCGAGTACTTGCCGCTCCACACCTCGGCATCGGCGTAGTTGGCGAAGAGCGTGTACTCGACGATGATGCTTCGCTCCTTGGCCTGCTGCGCAAAGTCCCGTATGCGCGACCAGTATCTTTCATCCCAAGCATCGAGGTCGAACCGCCCGTCACGATAGGCGACCGGCTGGAGCGCCTGGTCCGGCGCCATGAAGTAGTTGCTGCCCCAGATGCGTATCTTGTTCATGCCGGCGGCCCGGAGGATGTCCAGCTTGGCGGCGTAGTCCACGTCCTTCTGCGCGGCCATCTGCTGTTGGTCAACACCGAGGAGGTAGACGGGCTTCCCCTCGTAGCATAGCCACCGGCCCTCCCGCTGCAGGGCTCCCCGCGCAGAGCTCACCGGCTGCGGGCCGGCCAGTTGCGCACTTAGCAACCACACGCACAGAAGCGCCACCAAGGACCTCCGCCTGCGTCCCACACCGGCCATTCGGGCGCTCCTCTCTCCACCGGCCTCTAGTGCGCCTGCATGCTCGCCCTCAATGGGCCGCGATGGCGGCGATAAGGACCCAGTCGCCCACGAGCAGCCCGCGGATCTCTGTGTGGGCGTTCTGCCGGACGACGTTCGCTGGCTGACGAGACCCGTAGAGGGTGTCGATCAGCTCGACAGCGCCTTGAGCGCCGCCGGGCAGCCGTAGCGTCACTGGGACGGGCTCGCAGTCGTCCCGCGCCGGGGTCGCTCGCCATAGGGCGACGAGCAGCCGGCCGTCCGGCGCGGCGAACGGCTTCACATAGAGGTCGTCGGGTGCGCCATCGCCCACCGATACGGACACGTCCCGAACGCCCGTGGCGCCATCCAGCGCCGTCGCGAGGTAGCCGGCGGAGTAGTACGCCGGACGAGGCGTCTCGTCCGCCGATCGTACGATGGCCCATTCCTGCACACCGTTGGCGTTGTACAGGGACCACCACACTGCCCGGCAGCCGAGCCATGCGTTGAGCGTGAAGAACCGCGCGAGGTACTTCGCCTGGGTCAGCTCGCCCATGTCCCCCTGCGATGCCATGGCGGGCTCCCCGGGCGCGAACCAGTTCATCTCATCGGCCCAGACCTCCATGTTGGGGTTGTACTGCCGGCCCAGCCGCTGCAGTGCGGCGATCTCATCTTCATAGCTCCGGATGTCGTCCGGCCGAGGACGCCAGTCGAAGTGGTCGTCGACCCGGGCCAGGAAGCTCGCGGGCACGCCCTCGGGCGTCGGGTGACCGTAGGGGTGGAAGGCCAGCACGTCGACGAGCGGCCCGGCGCCCTGGTCGAGCGCGATCCGGGGGTAGTCGAGGGAGACGCCGGCGGTGCCGCCGAAGACGACCTTCGCCTCCGGGTCCACCGCCTTGATCGCGCGAGCGGCCGCGAGGAGCGCCCGCCCGTACGCCTCCGCCATGCTGATCTTGGACCCGTTCGCCCACGCGTCAGAGAACCACCCGTTCTCCTCGTTCCACACCTCGTAGAAGCGAACGTGGCCACGGAACTGCTCGGCCATGAACCCGCAGTAGGCCGCGAAGGCGCGGACGGCTTCCTCCGTGGTGGGCGCGCACTGAAGGAACGGGTGGCTGAGGCGCCACGTCGGCCCGAAGTCCGGACTGTCGGGCACCTGCTGGTAGAGGTTGCTGCCATAGCACAGGCCCATCAGCACGTCGACGCCGGACTCCACACATCGCGAGACGTTCTCCCGGAGCTCCGCATCGAGCGAGAGTACGCCTCTCTCCCGCTCCACGGTCGCCCAATCGGTCTTGTCCCCCCACTGACCGATTCTGTTGAGCTTCACGCCCGACCGGCGCAGCAGCGGCCACGTCCGCTCAATGGAGCCCGGATCGTTGAACCAGGCCGTGTGCGTGCTGGAGCTCGTGCACGAGACGTGGCTCAGATCGACGGGACGGCCGTCCGGGAGGGACACTGCCACTTCGGCAATGCGGAGCTGGAAAGGCTCGAACGGCGCACAGAAGAATGAGGTGTTGCCCTGAGCCAGACGCTGCGCGCGTAGGCGGATGTACCTCACGGGGCGCGACGGGAAGGTGAACCGCTGCCAGCTCAGGTCGCCGCACCGCAGCGGATCGCCCTCGGGGACGCGCTGCAGAACGTAGCTATGCTCGTGGGTCACCGTCCGCCACAGCCAGCCGTCGGCGCTGGTCTCGAGGATGAAGGCAACCGGGAAGCCACTGTTCCTCCATGCGGGCAGCAGACGGACCTCTGCGGCCGCGCGCGCGGCGCCCAGGTCGACCTGCAGCCACTCCTCTTGGTAGGGAATGGCCACACGCCACCACCGCGAAGCCCAGCAGGAACTTGGGTCGCCATCGGCGGCGTGGGAGACCTCGAAGGGGTCCTCGGAGCTCCCGCTTCGCGGGATGTGCGCCGTGACCCCGAACAGGTTCCCCTGCAGGTCGGAGGAGTTCCGTCGATGGACAGGGCGCAGCGGAGCTGGGTTCCCAGCCTGTAGTGTCGCTCGATCGGGGAAGTGGCACCACCACCCCGCCGCAGTCTGGAACTCGTGCTCCGGATCGCGCTCGTCGGTGACAGTGAGCCAAGCGGAGGACCGGGCAGACTGCCCCCCGCTCTCGGCCATAGCACTGAGGAGAAACGGCCCCGGTCGGTCGGCTCGGACCTGGTAGGAGAAACGCTGACATTCGCTCGGGCTCAGGTCAACCTGCGGGGGCGGGGCAGCTCCGACGAGATGGAGGCCTTCCGGCAGCGCCAGCCGGACATCTACTCCCGCCAGGCGCAGAGGCGTTGCGTTCTCAAGCCAAAGTGTGAGAGCCGCCTCCTCCCCGGTCTCCACGATGCCCGGACGCGCCTCGAACCATGGCATGCGCAGCCGGCTACCACTGCCGTCACCGAGGCCCGCGTTCTGCACGAGGTAGTTGGCGCCCAGGTACCCGGTCTCCGCCGAGCCGTCTATGTCCAACAGGAGGTACAGGTCCCAGCCCGACCGGAGATCCGCCGGCGCATCCAAGGCGAGGTCGACGCGGAGGCCCTCCGGGCCGAAGCCAACACGTGCGTTGCGGAGCGGCGCGTGGCCGAAGAGCATCACCCCTAGCGGCCCGATAGCGCGAGAGCCCCGCTGGTAGGGCTCGTCCGGCGTGACCCACACCGGCACGGGCGCACCCAATGCCGCGTTCGCGATCCCGACGCGGACGTGCTCCGTTCCCACCGCATGCATGGCGTCCAGCGGTACGGTGAAGGACCAGTGGTCAGCGCCCCCATCCCACTGAACCGCCGCGACCGGACGATCTGTGTCGACACGCTCCCATGTCCAGCCGGAGGACGTCGAGCGCCACAGGTGGTAGCCTTCGGCGATACTCTCCGCTTGCGCCGATCCCGCCGCACTGAGCGACGATGCCGCGAGCAGTACGTGAAACACAGTCACGAAGCGGTCTCCCTTCGCGAGGGGCGCGGGCGCGCTCAGCCCAGGCTGTACCGGCTGAGGATCCGCTCGAGGTTGCCGCCCAGGATCAGCCGCTTCTGCGACTCAGGGATACGAGCGAAGAGGATGGGGCCCAGGCCCCAGGCGATTGGGAGGTCCTGCAGGTCCGAGCCGAACAGGAGACGATCCGCCCCCAGCAGGTCGACCATGGACTCGCAGTCCCGGGGGCCGAGCAGCGGGCAGGTGCACACGAAGAGGTTGTCGTGCTGTTTCATCAGCTCGGCATAGGCCCCCGTTGTGTGTCCCGCGATGTAGCAGGCGTCGGGGTAGGTTCGGAGCAGTCGCCCCACCTGTTCGGGCGAGCCCCAGTGGTGGTTCAGGATCACCCACTTGTGCTCGTGCGCCCAGCGGCAGGCGACATCGATCTCGGGTCCCTCCTCCGGGTAGCCTTGGTAGTGGGGGATCAGCTTGATGCCCCGCAGGCCCATGGCGGCGGCCCGCTCCAGCTCCCGCAGCATCTCGCGCTCGCCCCGGTGGGGGTTCAGGAGGCAAAAGCCGACGAAGCGATCCGGGTAGCGCCGGACGGCCTCTGCGGTCACATCGTTGCCGAACTGCTCATCGCTCAGCACGCCCGTGAAGCTGAAGATGCAGCAGCGACTTACCCCCATTCGCTCCATCTCGCGGACGGTGCTGTCGAGATCGCCGTCGGGGACGTGGTAGTGACACATCCGGCCGCCGATGTGCCCGTGGCAGTCGTGGATGGCCAGGCTCTCCGGGCGCCGCCCCGTCCGGCCGAACTCGATCAGGCTGTCGTCGGGCTCGGTGAGACCGACCGAGGGGTGCTCCAGGTCGCACCAGCTCAGCAGACGGCGGAGGTTGCCGCCGGCGATCATGCGCTTCTCGCGGTCGGGGATCTCGGCACAGGTGAGCGTCGCCAACGTCTGCCCGTGACCGAACTGCGGCCAGTTGGAGCCGAAGATGAGCCGCTCGGCGCCGAAGCGGTGCGTGATGTACTCAATGCCGCGGCCGAGCCAGTACCCGCTCAACTCGACGTGCAGGTTATCGCATGCCTCGAGTGCCCGGTAGATGGCCCGCTGGGCTCGACGGACGCGCCACTCGCTCACGATGACGGGCAACTTCGGCCAACGACGGCAGAGGGCGACCACGGCGTCCCAGTTGGTCTCATCCCAGCCCTGGACGGTGTGGTCGTTCGGCGTGATGAACACGGGCACGCCGGCGTCGGCGAGCGGCTCGAGCAGCGCGTCGATGCACCAGTCGGAGAGCGGGAAGCGGTAGATGCCGGTGTAGAGGAACGCGGCGGCGACCTTCTGCTCTCTCATCCGCCGCACCAGGAGGTCCGGCTTCGGCTGCTCGTCTGTGCCCGGCGGCAGCAGAGCCCATGCGGGGTGAAGGCGAGGGCTCGACCGGGCTACCTCGACAATCCGTTCGTTGCCATCGGCTGGGTGGTTCTCCCTGCTGAGCGAGTCGACGACCAACGCCTCGGCGATGCCGAAGTGGTTCATCTCCGCGAGGAGATGCTCAGCGGTGTACAGGCCGTCGGCGCTCAGGGTACGATAGCGGCCGACGGTGCAGACAGCGTCGAGTAGCCTGAGGTTGCTCATGATCATCCCACCCACAGTGCATTGCGAACCGGAGAGGCAGTCGAGGGGTTCGGCAGAGAGAGTGCGATCCCTGCCGCAAGGGGCGGCGATCTTGACAACCGAGTTGGGGCTACGTAGACTGACGGCCGTGAACAGCCTTGCCGGCGGGTGGACCAGGCGAGCCGACGGGGCGGACAGCATAGGCGTGGCCCCATCGTTCAGTGGCCCAGGACGCTGGGTTCTCATCCCAGAAACAGGGGTTCGACTCCCCTTGGGGCTACCATTGTCATCCGGATCGGCGCTCGCCGGCGTCGATTTTTTGTTGCGTGGCACGGCCGCTTGAAGGTGTTCTCACGCTTTGGACCTAATCAGTCGAAGGACTTGGCCGGCGCCGCCGCATCGATGACCGACGGACATCGCAGGGCTGCGGAGCTTGGAGGATATGCTTGAGGAAGCGCCCTCGCATGCTGCGAACCGTGGTGCCGCTTCACCTGGCGCTCCTGGTCGCTGCCGTTAGCACGATGCCCGGGGCCGCCGCGCCTTCGCGGCAGGAGCTCGCCCAGGAGCTCATCGACCTCGAGCGGCGCTGCCCCGTTGACCCCAACCTGACTCTCACGGCGGCCCTGCAGACAGTCGACCCCGTTGCCGACCGGTATCTGCGGACGACGGGAGTCCTAACCGATCTGGCGTCGGTGGAGACCATGACGCCTGCCGGCCAGATCGGGCGGCTGAGCATGGTCGTCGAGGGGCGTCGCATCCAGATCGACGTAGAGGGTGTCCCCGACATCATCGTGGGCGAGCGAGTCCGGCTGCTGATGCGCGTGCCGGCGGCTCGATCGCAGGACGCTCGACTGTCTGTCGTCGGCTGGGCCCCGGAGACCAGCGTGGACGAGCTGACCATCACGTCGGTTCCCGCACAGTTGCCGTCGGGGGCGGCGCCGTCGACGGATGTGCGGATGGGACCGGGCCAGGTCGTTGGCCCAGAGGCGCCGCGGACTGGTATGGCAGGCCCGCGCGACTTCGCGAACCCTCAGGCCGCCCCCGCCGGGGCGTCGGGCCAGACGTACGCAGTGTCGCCGTTGGGTACACCCCTGGCCGCGCAGCCGATCTACATGCCGTCGCCGAGCGAGCAGGCGCAGTTCATGTCGTATGCGAACCTGGCCCAGCACTTCAACCCGAGGCTCAGCAGCCAGGAGGCTCAGTTGATCGCTCAGGCGATCTTCCGAACCTGCGCCCAGTTCGGGGTCTCCCGGCCGCTCGTGGCGTCGCTGATCTACGCGGAGTCTCACTTCAGCCCCACGGCGAAGTCGCCGGCCGGGGCCATTGGCCTATGCCAGCTCATGCCTGGCACGGCGGCCAACCTCGGAGTTCGGTACCCCTATGACATCACGCAGAACGTCTACGGGGGCGTCAGATACCTGGCGCAGCAGTTGGGGAAGTTCGCGATGTACCCGAACTCGCAGCGGTTCGAGTACTCGATGGCCGCCTATAACGCAGGCCCGAATGCGGTGGCGAAGTACGGTGGCATGCCGCCCTACCGCGAGACGCAGCACTACGTGCGAACGGTGGCGAGCATGTTCAACACCCTCTGGGATCGCGGGTACCGGTAGGGGCTTGGCGCGGATGGCGTCCTCATCGGTGAATAGCTGCGGAGGGGGACCTGCAGCCTACCGCGGGTCGTTCGCGGTGGGGGGTGTTCACGTGCTCGATGAGCGCATACTCAGGCGGCTTCTGGGAGCAGTCCGCTCGGTGCTGCAGTTGGAGATCGTGCTCTACTTTCACGAGAACCCCGAGACGTTGGACAACGCTCGCGGGCTGTCACTGCGTCTCGGCATACTGCCCCCGGACGTTGTCGACGCGATGGGCGACCTGGTTGGTGCCGGGGTGATGGAGCAGTCCGGCCAGGGCGACCGGGCGGTATACATGTACACCCGGGACCCGGGCGTGCGCGCGGCGGTCGCCGAGTGCATACTGAACCGATGCCAGACGCGTCGGGGGCGCATCGAGCTGGAGGAGGAGATCCTCGCGGGAGGGAGTGCCTGAGGCATGGAACGAACGAACCTGGGCATTCCCGGGCTGGATGAGATCCTCTACGGGGGAGTCGTGCGCGGCGGCGCGCTGCTCGTGGAGGGCACACCCGGGGCGGGCAAGACGACGCTGGGCATGCAGTTCATCTACAGCGGCGCCGCCCAGTACGACGAACCGGGCCTCATCGTCACTTTCGAGGAGTTCCCCAGCCAGATGTACCGCGATGCCGCGGAGTTCGGCTGGGATCTGCGCGCTCTGGCCGAGGCCGACCGGCTCAAGATCATCTCCACCTCGCCAGAGGTGTTCCAGCAGGAGACGGCAGGTCCCAGCGGGCTGATCAGCCAGATGGCCCGGCAGATCGGCGCCGAGCGCATCCTGATCGACTCCGTGTCCCACTTCGCCCGTCTCGGTAAGGACCCTTCGATGCAGCGAGAGGTGTTCAACTCGCTGGTGAACATGCTGAAGCGGGGCGGGTTCACCGTCCTGTTCACGAAGGAGGCCTCCACGCGACGGGATGGCAAGGTGTCCTTTGAGGAGTATGCCTCGGACGCGGCGATCCGCTTGTCCTACGAAGTGATCTCCGGCGTGCATCGCGTCCGGTATCTCGAGGTCACCAAGGCGCGCGGCCAGGACTTCCTGCCCGGCAAGCACACGTTCGTGATGGGTCCGGGCGGCATCCGAGTCTTTCCCGCGGTACCGCTGGCCGTTTCGCACGACCAGGAACCGGAGGGCGGACGGCGGCATGACCGTGTGGCCTCGGGCATTCCCGGCATGGACGAGATGCTCCACGGCGGCCTAGTGAAGGACTCCTCGCACCTGCTGGTGGGCCCGGCAGGTACCGGCAAGACCATCATGGGCCTGCAGTTCGTCGGGATGGCGGCGCGGCAGGCGTTGCCCGCGCTGTTTGTCTCCCTCCGCGAGTCGGCGGCCGAGCTCCGAACGACAGCCGACTCACTCAACATCCAACTGGAGCGGCGCGGGGGACCGATGACCGAGATAGTCCACCATCGCCCAGCCCCCTTGAATGCCTATGCGTTCGTGTCGGAGGTCCTGGACTGCGTGCGGTCTTCCGGGCATACGCGTGTGGTCATCGACAGCCTGGACGAGGTCTCGGCGGCGGTGGGAGATCCCGAACGCGAGCAGGTGCTGGTCCGCCATCTCTTGGGCGAGCTGCGGCGGCTCCAGGTGACGTCTCTCCTGACCGCGTGCGGGCCGGTCGGCGGGGAGCCGGCGGCGGTCGCCGCGATGTCATACGCCGGCGCCTGTGACACCGTAGTGGCCCTGCGGCATATCCAGACGCGGGGGGAGCTCCGGCGCGGCCTGACCGTGCTGAAGAGTCGAGGGACAGGGCACGTGGGGGATGTCCGCCCCTACCAGATCACCGGCGACGGCGTGACGATCGCCAGTCGCCGAGTCACCGTTTTCGACGACATGGCTTGACGCGAGCCAGATGGAGCCCGCACGGTGATTATGGGCGTCGGAGTTGACATCATCGAGATCGCTCGCATCGAACAGGCGCTGCGGCGACGGCCGCGGATGACGCACCGCCTGTTCGTAGACGTCGAGATCGACTACTGCAACAGCAAGCCGGCATCGCGCGCCTCCCATTTCGCCGGCCGTTTCGCGGCCAAGGAGGCGATCGCCAAGGCCCTGGGGCGGTCCCTGTCATGGCACGAGGTAGTGATCGACCGCGAGCCCACGGGTAGACCGTCAGTGCGTCTCTACGGCCGGGCCAGCGAGGCGGCCGCCGGCGGCAAGGTGGCGCTCACCATCTCGCACTCCCGCGACTATGCCGTGGCTTACGCGGTGTTCACCGCCGATGGTCCCAGACAGGACGGGGGGGACCGGCCATAGCCTCGGAGCTGGCGCCTACGGCAGACTCGATCCGCGTCCGTATGGACGCCCTAGACCAGGCGAGGGAGTTCTGCTACAACCACTCGCGCCGCATCGTCCGGGAGAGTGCAAGCGCCATCCGGCTCACCCACCGCGGGCTGATAGACGAAGCCCGCGAGCAGATCGTCGCCACGGCGGCAGTCGTGGGGGAGCTACTCGCCAGGGCCGAGCAGGAGCCGTGGTTGGCCTCCGCCGGTTTCGTGCTCGACGCACTCAAGGAGCACGTTGAGGCGCATGTAACGTTACGCCTCGTGACGGAAGCGGAGTTGCCAGGCCCCGAGGGGCTCGGCGTGCCGGATGCCCCGTACCTGAACGGGGTCGCCGAGGCGATTATGGAGCTGCGGCGCCACCTGGTCGATCTGATGCGGGACGGGGACATCGCCGCCGCCGCCCGCAAGCTCGACCGTCTGGACGACCTCTACTTCACGCTCACGACGTTCGACTACCCCGATGCCATACTGCAGGGCCTCAGACACCGTCTCGACACCGTGCGCTCGGTCGTGGAGCGGACGCGGTCGGAACTGGTGACCGCGGCCCGCCAGGCGTCGCTGGAACGCCGCATGGCATCGCTCGAGCAACGCCTGCCCGAATGAGGCGGCCGGAGACGTTTGGGAGGAGCCGTGGACCCGACCCACCCCGGTTCGGCGTTCGACGACCGCGTGCTCATCGAGAGCCCCGACTACGTCGAGGTAGACGTGGAGCTGGCGGGCGTCGGTTCGCGGTTCATCGCGGCGATTGTGGATGCCGCCATCATCGCGGCCCTGGAGTTCGCGATCCTGGTCGTCACCGCCGCAGTCATGTCGCTCGTCGCGACCAATGTCGGGTGGATGCAGGCGGTGGGCAGCGTGGGGGCCGCCATCGCCATCGGAGCGTCGAGCCTCGTCCTGCTGGGGTACCACATCGCCGGTGAGATGTGGATGAACGGGCAATCGCCCGGCAAGCGGCTGATGGACATCCGGGTGGTGAAGGACAACGGCCAACCGATTCGGTTCGCCGACTCGGCACTTCGCAACTTCATCCGCATCTTCGAGTTCGCCGCCGGCGCGTACACCATCAGCATCATCTCGATTCTCGCGTCCCGACAGTGCAAGCGGATCGGTGACTTCGCGGCAGGGACCATTGTGGCGCGAGCGACCAAGCGCGCCGTGCCCGCCCACCTCGCCGTCGATGTATCGGCACTCCCACTCCCGCCCGAGATGCGGCAGGCCGTGCAGACCGGGATCAGCCGGGTCACTCAGGCGGAGTACGAGTTCGTGAGCGACTTCCTCCAGCGGTGCGGTGGACTCGCGCCGCCGATGGCCAACCGCATGGCTGTGCAGACCGGATGGGAGCTGATGAACAAGCTCGGGATCCCGCCTCAGGGAGAGAACGCCCTCAGCCCCGAGGTCTACTACAACTTCCTCTACGCCGTCGCGGCCACTTACGCTCGGAAGAGCCTCGACGCCTAGCATGGTGGAGCGCCGAGGAGGCCCTTACAGAACGGGCCTTGCGAGCCGACACAGACACTGCGAGCAGGCTGCGATGTCCGAGACGATGGAGGCACCGCGGTGGTCACTGAGGGATCATATCCCATCCTGGAGTTCGACCCGTCGCCCCAGGCGCTGATGGAGCCATCCGAGCTCATCGCGCCTCAGGACGTCCCGGAGCACTGCGTTCTCTGCTTCTTTGCGGAGGTGATCAGCGGACTCGCAGAGGCCGGACGCGCTCGACAGGTCGCTTGTCTGCGGAGCGAGATGGGGCAACACCCCATCTACGAGATGGAGTTCGAGGGTCGCGCGCTGGCCCTGTTCCATCCGCGGGTTGGGGCCCCCCTCGCGGCAGCCTCTCTGGAGGGGCTCATCGCCATCGGGTGCCGCAAGTTCGTCGCGTGCGGCGGCGCCGGCGTGGTGCAGCCCGGGGTCCCCTGTGGTCGGCTCATCGTCCCGGTGGCCGCTGTCCGAGACGAGGGCACTTCGTACCATTACCTGCCGCCCGCGCGGGAAGTGGAGGCCAGTCGCGAGGCCGTGGGCGCGATCACCTCCGTCCTAGAGAGACATGGGTGCCAGTACATCCTGGCGAAGACGTGGACCACCGACGCCTTCTACCGCGAGACCCCGGCGAGGATCGCGCGGCGACGAGCCGAAGGCTGTGTGACTGTGGAGATGGAGGCCGCCGCGCTCTTCGCCGTCGCCCAGTTCCGTGGCGTTCCCCTCGCGCAGATCCTCTACGGCGGCGACGACTGCAGCGGCGCCGAGTGGGACTCGCGCGAGTGGCACCTGCGCGGTACCGTTCGTGAGGAGTTGCTCTGGCTGGCGGCCGAAGCGTGCCTTCGACTGTAGCGGGCTCCTCTCCCAATGGGGCCGGGGGAGCGCCTCTTGAGCGGTCCGTCGAAGGGGGGCCACTACTGCCCGGCTGAAGCCGGGCCTCCGGGGGGCCGCCTCTCCCAACAGGCCCTATGGCCGCGACACCCGGACGGCACGGATCGCGAGCTTGCCCGCGCCGGCCACGATGCGGAAGTCCCCTCCATTGGTGCGGTTCGCCATGCGCGCGTCGGGGAGCCGGAACTCGGCGGCAACCCACTGACCCGTGCTGCGGAGAGGGACGCTGCCCGCCGACTTGAACGCGCCGTCACGGACGGATCCGGTCGGGTCGGTGGAGTCGTACTCAAGGCCGATCGCGCCCGGTCCCTCGTCGAAGTAGACGACGCGGACGACGAACTCGCCGTCGAGGGGGTCGAACGCCAGGCTGTCATCCACATCGAAGTAGGCGTAGTGGCCCGGGCCGTAGGGTCCCGCGGACATGACCCGGCATGGCGCCCCGGATCGCGCCGCTGTCGCAGTGGGGCCGTCTGCCGCGTCAGCGCGATGGCGAAGCCCGCGGTCCCAGCCCGCGCCGAGGTCACACGCCACGGCGCCCCGCCCATGGTACGGCCCGGGTGGGATGAGCTGCACACCAGCGCGGTAGAGGTCGCCGAACCTCCGCGTCATCTCGATGTACCGCCGGCCGCACTCAACGGTCTCGCACACCTCGGTTGCTTCGTGCAACTCGTTCCACGTCTCGATATGCACGAGCTTGGGCCGCCGTCGGGGCGAGAGGGACAGGAGCTGGCGCCAACCTCGCTCGTACCGGGCGCCGCCCTCCCGGTCCAGTGCGAGGGGTTGGCGGCCTTGCACGGCGCTCTGGTCATACCCCGGCCCGATGGCCGCGGTCGCCAGGACGATCGGCCCGAAACAACCGCCCCAAGCGTACTCGCTCTCCGTCTCCACCTGCCAGCTCACCTCGCGCACGATGTACGGCGTTCGGCCGGCGAAGTCACGGGCGAAACCGCGGCGCACGTAGTCGATACACGTCTGGTCGTAGGCCTTGGCGCAGTTGGCGCCGTAGAGGTAGACGATTGGTTTGCCGTCGATCATCGCCCACAGGTGCGGCGGTATCCTGCGCCAGAACTCGCGGAACGTGGCGTAGAACCACTCGCGGCCCGCGTCTGTCGTGAGGTCCATCGGCTCGCTCGGCCCGTAGGCCAGCGTGGACGTGTCGTAGAACATGCCGATCTGAGGCGGGCGCTTGCCTTCGGCGATGAGCTCCTGCTGTGCCTGTACGAGCGGCGGCAGGCCGGCGTCGCTCCATGGGCACACATTGGCCGGCGACCCCCAGTAGACCGGCAGGATGACGTCGATACCCGCGGCCATGATGTCCAGCATCTGGCGCTTGTGCCAGGCCACCGAACGGTAGCTGTAGTCATAGCGCCGGGGAGGATGATGGGTGAGGGCATCGGAGCCGTCGGGGTCGATGAAGTGCTCGCCCGTGTAGATGTCGTACCAGTAGAAGTAGCTGGTGGCCAGCGCCACATCGCTCGGCCCAAAGCTCACGGACCCGGCGAAGTCCGCGTCCGCCCATAGGCCGGGGGCGGGGCCAGCGTGGACCAGTCCCGCTCCCAGCCCGCACGTGGCGACCGCGATCGTCCAGCACGACCGCGTCCGGGTCGATGGGGACGGCATGGGCAGCACTCCCTCGCGAGCCCGTCGTTGCCGACGGAAGATTGGGTGGATTTCTTCGCCGGGAGGGAGGTCCCTACCCGCTTCGCACACAATTTGACACGCGGAACCGGGGTTCTTAGAATGCCCGAAACCGCGTACGGGCGCCTGAAGCGTGCGCGCAAACACTACCCGCTACCTGACGGCAGGGGCGGCGAACGGGCCGGGCCGTTGTCTTGCGATGGCGCGAGCGACGGGTGGTCCGTCAGGGTAACTGGAGGAACGGGAATGGCAGATCTGCAGGGCCTGGCCGATGCGATCATCCAGAACGTCCCCGCCGGCGATGTCATCAACAAGGGTCTCATCGCGGGCATGAGTGTTGTCGGTGAGCGGTTCAAGAACAACGAGTTCTACGTTCCCGAAGTCCTCATTGCGGCGCGCGCGATGAAGACATCCATGGCGCTGCTGAAGCCGCTCCTGAAGGAGCAGGGCGTCAAGCCTGTCGGCGTGGTCGCCATCGGCACCGTGCGCGGCGACCTCCACGATATCGGCAAGAACCTCGTGTCGATGATGCTCGAGGGCGCCGGTTTCGAAGTGCTGGACCTGGGCGTGGACGTCTCACCCGACCAGTTCACCGCCGCCGTGACGGAGCAGGGCGCCGGACTCGTTGCCATGTCCGCCCTCCTCACGACCACCATGCCCAGCATGAAGGACACCATCGAGGCCATGGCCGAGGCCGGTGTCCGCGGCAGGGCCAAGGTGATCATCGGTGGCGCGCCGGTGACGCAGAGCTACAGCGACGAGATCGGCGCCGATGGCTACGCCCCGGATGCGGCCTCTGCCGTGGACGTGGCCAAGGTACTCCTCGGGGCCTAGTGCCCTGACGGTTGCGCTCCGTACTGGGCCAGCGAATGCGGGGCTGCTCGTTGCCGACGAGGCGCGGAGCAGCCCCGCGTGGTATGTACCCTCAGGACGGATCAGGTGCGGGACGTGACTGACGGACTCAGTTCGCCACCGGGTCGGCGAAGCCGCCGCGCCCTCGCCATGTCCTTGGTGCCGCTCGCCGTCGCGATCGTGATGCTGTGGCTGCGGATGACCACCATTGACACGATCATCGTCGTCGGCGACTCCATGAAGCCCACCCTCAACGACCGCGACCGGGTCCTCTCGCTCCGTCGCGCGTATCGCCATCGGCCGCCCCAGCGCGGCGACATCGTTGTCCTCGACATCCCTCTCCACGGCACCGAGATTAAGCGGGTGATCGGCATTCCCGGGGACGTCGTCGCCTGCGCATTTGGGCAGCTCATCATCAACGGCAGCGTCGTGAGGGAGAGCTACGTGAAGGAGCCCATGGTCACGCCAACCGGTCCGTGGCTCGTGCCCCCGGACAACGTGTTCGTGCTGGGCGACAATCGCAACTTCAGCGAGGACTCCCGCGACTTCGGCCCGATCGCGACGTTGCACATCCGGGGCAAGGCGGCCTTCGTGATCTTCCCGTTCGAGCGGTGGGGTCCCCTGGATCATGCGGACAGCTTGAGGTCGCTCCCCGCGCCGCCCGCCAACACCCCCTATGGCCTCGCCATCGACACGTCGACCGAGTACTAGCGCGCCCACGTCCTCACATACTCCGTAGGAGGGACTTCAGTCCCGATTGCACGGGTCACGCCTTGCGAGATCGCGACTGAAGTCGCTCCTACGAGGGGTAGTCCCGCCACCAGTCCGGCGTGTACGGCTGGCCCGTGACCTCCCGGAACTTGCGTTGGAGATCCGGCCGGCGTTCGAGGTTGCGGCGAACGGTCTGGCGGATCTCGTGGGAGAGGTGGTCCATGGCCTCCTCGGGGGGCATGAGCTTGTTCTCGACCTTGTCGATGTGCTCCTGGAGCCACCTCTGCACGACAACGGCGTCAATGAACGGGCTCGTGTCCACCGGGCGCGCGCTCTTGATGGCTTCAACGAAAGGCCGATGGAACTCGGGGTCGGGCACCGCCGGGTTGACGAGGGCCTCTCCGCTCGTGGCGAGCGCTGGGTTCGGCGGCAGCGAGTCCCCATCCTTCACGATGAGCGCGCTGTACTCAGGGCTCGCGAGGTACTGCAGGAAGTACAGGGCTTCCGTCGTGTTCGGGCCCTTCGCGTTGACCCCGGCCGCGCGGCAGTCGCACATCCCCGAGGATGGCCGATCACCCACCCGCGGCAACCGCGCCGCCCCCAGGACCTTCTGGATGTCCGGGTACTGCGGCACCTGAATGATGTACCAGCGCCCGATAACCATCATCGCCGCCTTGCCGGTCGAGAACAGCGTCAGCCCGCCACTGCCCCACCCGCCCTGCGCGGAAAGCGAGGCCAACTCCGCCGACGTAGGGATGACCTTGTGGGTGTGCATCAGGTCGTAGTAGAACCGCATCGCGAACTTGCCCTCGTCCGAGTTGAAGCGCGCGGTGAGGCCATCCTCGGAGAAGAAGCGTCCGCCGGCCCCGAAGAACAGCTCACCGTACAGCCAGAGGTTGTTCCAGTTCGCGAAGTAGATATGCGTCTCGCCGCTCTTGGACGGACTGTCCTTGAACCGCTTCCCGAGCTCAACGAAGTCGTCCCATGTCCAGCCATCCTCCGGGTACGGCAGACCATGGTCGTCGAGAATGGCCTTGTTGTAGACGATGCAGTTCGCCCACACATTGCAGGGGAAGCGATACTGGTGCCCGTCGACCTCGAGGCCCTCCTTCAGGGCCGGGTAGGTCCTGTCGGAGCCGAAACCCATCTCTTCAGCGTAGGGCGTGAGATCGAGGAGAATCCCGGCGTCGACCAGGCTCATCATCTGCTCTTTGCTGTAGACGTCGACGATGTCCGGACCGGTGCCCGTGGCGCACTGGACGATCAGCTTGGTTTGGTCGCCGCCCAGGCCGGGATCGACGGCGACGTCCACGCGCTCCGCCTTGTAGATCTCGCCGAACAGCCCAGTCTGGACGTTCCGGGCCGGGTTGGGGTCCGTCGCCCAGCGCAGATGGACGACCCCGTCCTCCGGCGGGTGAGCCACGGTGGCGACTCCCGCGGCGAACAGCGCGATGGCGGCGACGAACACGGCCAGGAACACGTACTTCATCCCGCTACCCCTTCACTCCGCCGAGCTGCAGGCCCTTGACCAGGAACCGCTGGAAAGTCACGAAGATGATCACGAGCGGGACGACATTCATCACCGTCGCGGCCATGATCAGCTCCGTCTGGCGCCCGTAGCTGGTATCGAGCGCGAGCATGCCCACGGGCATGGGGAAGTAGTCCTTCAAGTTGAGCATGATGAGCGGCCAGAAGAACGACTGGTAGGCCCCCAGGAAGGTGATGATCGCGAGGGCGATCAAGCCCGGCCTCGCCAGCGGCATCACCACCTCCCAGAACACCTGCCAGTGCCGCGCGCCATCAATGAGCGCCGCCTCGTCCAGCGACGGCGGGATCGACAACATGAACTGCCGAAGGAGGAACGTCCCGAACGCGCTGAATGCGGCCGGTATGATGAGGCCATGGTAGGTGTTGAGGAACTGGAGCGAGACCATGATCTGGAAGTTCGGGATCATCATGACCACGCCGGGGATCATCATGGTGGCAAGGTAGAGGAGGAAAACAGTATCGCGGCCGCGCCACCGGATCCGAGAGAACGCGTAGGCCGCCATGGCGCTCGTAAGGACCTGCAGGAAAGTGATGCACACGGCGGTCATCACGCTGTTGAAGTACCAGCGCCCGAACTGCAGCTCCAGGTACTTGCCGGTCACCGGGTCGGGGATGCTGTCCAGCACGATGGGGTAGTTGAGGGTCGTCGGCTCCTTCGGGACGATGTCCACCTTCTCGATCTCGCGGCGGGGCTTGAAGCTCGCGGCGACCATCCAGACAAACGGGATCGCGACGGAGAACCCGATGATCGAAAGCACGAGCAGCCGCACCAGGAGGCCAAGCCTTCCCCGCATCATGCGCCGACCTCCAGCTCCTTGCCGAACCGCCAGTTGAGCGCCGTCGCCGTGAAGATGATGGCGAAGAGCACCCACGAGATGGCTGCGGCATACCCGAGGTCGAGGTCCTGGAACGCCATGTTGTAGATGTAGTAGCTCAGCGTCGTCGTGGCCCCGGCGGGTCCGCCTCCGGTCATGACGCGCGCCTGATCGAACCCGCCCTGCAGGCCGCCGATGATGGCCATGATGGAGATGAAGAACGTCGTGGGCGCGAGCTGGGGCCATGACACATGACGGAAACGCGCCCACATCCCCGCGCCGTCGACCTCAGCGGCATCGAGCAGGTCACGCGGCACGTTTGACAGCCCGGCCAGGTAGAGCAGCATGTTCGTGCCGCCGATGCCGGTCCAGACCCCCATGATGATGAGCGCCGGCTTGGCCCAGTGGACATCGGTCAACCACTTGGGCGCGGCCACATCCCAGCCGAAAGCCGAGAGGACGGACGTGAGGGCCGCATTGATCGGGCCGGTCTCGGGGTTGTACAGCGCCTTCCACAGAATCATCAGCGCGACGCCGGCGGTGAAGGTCGGCAGGTAGTAGATCGTCCGGTACGCGACCACATCAAACGCCACACCGAGGGCGACGACCAACCAGAAGACCCCGCAGAGCAGCGCGACATTGTGCCAGCCCAGCCCCCAAACCAGCGCCAGCGAGACCGCGCCGCACGCCAGGCAGAGCAGGGCCCCAATGACGCGCGTGCGAGCGCCGCCGGGCTGGAGATCGTTGTTCACGAGCAGGGCCAGGCCGAGCGATCCGGCGATGCCGAACGGGATGCCCAGCATGAGGTACACGGTGTTGTAGAAGTACTGCCAGAACCGCGCGTCCTTAGGCTCATAGGCGGCCCACATGTCGCGATGGAGAACGGCCAGCCCCAGGGCTGCCGCGGCGATGAGCGCGGGCCCCAACATCCCCAGCCCCAGCCGCCAGCTCTCGCCCGCGCGGCAGATGGACACCACCCCGGCAGCGCCCAGGATCGCCGCCGCGATGAACGCCGCATCGGTCGACCGGGGCCGGACCGCGGACAGGGCAAGCACGAGGCCGATGAGAACGGCGGAGACGCCCAGGATCCGGTTCACGGGCGTGGACGGTCGGTCGACGATCGCGGACCACATGAGGCCGACCATCCCGCCGCACAACGCGATCAGCCCGGCGGTGGCCTGGGGCACGAACGCCACATCACCGCCGCGCGGCTCCACAGCGCGGGCCAGGATCGTGAGTGACAGCGCGGACAGGACCACGCCGCCGACCCGCGTCCCACGCCATCCGCCGATGCCCCCCCAGAGAGCCAGGACAAGCCCGAGAAGCAGCGCGGTCGCGCAGGCCATGTACTGCAGCCACAGCGAAGGGAACGGATCGGCAAGAGCGCGGACGCCCATGAGATCGGCGTAGTTGCGAGCGCCAAGCACCTCGAACTCCACGGCTGGCTTCAGGCTCCAGTTCGTGAAGGACATCCAGAGGGAGAAGAGCACCGGGAACAGCGTGAACCCAAGGAACCCAACGAGGTTGGGCAGCAGGAAGAACGCCACAGAGATGGGGAAGCGCCTGCGGCTGGTCATGGCGGCATTGTAGTGCATTTGCCCGGTATCGGGGAACGGTGTGGAAGCGGGACGGCAGCGGGGCGTCCGCCCGTGAACCGGCCCTCCCGGCCAGCGGTTGGCAGTGTAGCGTCCGTCCGTGCCTCGTGCCGGCAGGTGCGGCCGGAGGGATGCGTGAAAGACTGTCCTAAGTGTGACCGCTCCGCCGACCTAGTAAGCGGCAGCGGAGGGAGGTCCATGGCGACATGAAGATCCAGTGCCCCGACTGCGGCGTGGTCGTCGATTCGGGCGACAGCCCGCCGGGCTCCCAGTTCGCCTGCGATAACTGCGGTCGTCCACTCACCGTCCCGGCAGGTGCGCCCGCCGCGCCCTCTCCCGCCGAGGTACCTGCGCCCGAACAGCCGGCCCCGACAGTGGCCCCGGAGGCGCCCGCCGAGGAGCCCCCGGTATTCGGTGCTCCGCCAACGCCCGACGCCCCTCGGGTGTTCGGCGGGGAGGAGCCCGAAGCGGAGCCATCGAGCGCGGCGGTGATCGAGGTCGAAGCGGAGGAATCCTTTGCCCTGCCTCCCGACGAGGATGACGAGAAGGCCGCCCGCGAGGCCGCCGCGCGCCGTGCGGCCAGCCTGGTCGACCTGGCGGAGCCCGAGCCAGCCGTCGCCCCGCCTGTGATGTTCATGCCGGAAGCGCCAGGCGCGCCTCGTGAGCCCAGCCCCTATGCCCCGGGTGTGCCGAAGCTCGGGCAGCCCCCTACCACAGGCCAGCCCTACCCGCGCGGCTACGTATCCCAGGTGGTCACTGGAGCAGTCGTGCCGGGCCCCGCTGCGCCGAGCGTGGGCGACCTACCCAGCTTCGGTCCCGGTGGTCCTCCCGGCGCGCAGGCGGCGCCGTACGTTCCCGGCCCAGGGCAACAGCCTCTGTCAGGGCCTGGACTCCCTCCTCCGGCGGGCTTCCCGCCAGAGACGGTGCCCGCCAGTGAGCAGATCAGTGGGCTCAACTTCGGGGCATTCTGGTTCGGGCCGATATGGGCCGCGTGCCACGGGCTATGGCTATGGGCTCTGCTCTCCCTGTGCACCGCGGGGCTGGTGAACATCGTCCTGCTGTTTGTCGGGAACCAGTTGGCGTGGGGGACTGGCAAGTTCAGCGACGTGGAGCACTTCCGCAGGACCCAACGGGGGTGGTCCATCGCGGGTCTGGTCGTGTTCGTCATCAGCCTCACGCTCTTCGTCATCCTGCCGCTCATCGGTATGACGATCGTCTCGATTCCCGGACTGCCAGGGGTGAAGCCAGCGCCGCAGGCTCAGGAGGACCTGCTCGTTCCACCAGAGGAGCGCGGGGCCGCTCGCAAGGCCAGGGCCGCGGACGAGGGAACGGGCGGCGATAAGGCCCCCGACAGCGGCGAGTCAGGTGCCGCCGCCTCCCCGGAGTGATGGAACGGAGCCGGCGACGAACTCCGGGGACGAACACCAACGACTGAACGAGCACGCGGCGGAGACGGGATACCGTCCCCGCCGCATTGTCATCGAGCGGGTCTACGTGGGGCGGCACCTGTGGCTGGACGGGCTGATCGTGCTCCTGATGGGCGGCATCCTTGCCTTGGTGTGGAGAGCCGAGCCGTCACCCTCTTTCACGGGCACTCACCAGCAGTGGGGGTTCCCGCCGTGCACGTTCCGGGCGCTGCTCGACCTGCCCTGTCCGGGCTGCGGGGTGACGACGGGCCTCGCCCTCATGGTTCGCGGCCGCGTGAGCGACGCGTTCCTCGCGAACATGCTCGCGCCGGTGCTATTCGCGATCGGCGCATGGCTCGGCGTGAACTCCGCGCTCGCCCTTCTCACGCGACGCCGCATCGCCCTGCGGCTCCCTCGCCACTGGCACGGTCGGATCGGTCTGCTTGGTGCGCTCTACCTTTTGCTGGCATGGGCCGTGAAGATCGCTACCTACAAGGTGATGGAGGGAGGGGCCTGATCCGAGAGCCGTCGCCGTGCCCGCGGGCGTCTACGGAGCCGCGTTCGCCTCCGCCCCTATCTCCCGAAGCAACTCATCGACCGCGGCTTCAAGCTGCGGATCGCGCCCATGGCGGAACGCCTCGTAGGGGTAGGGGACCGCAATGTCCGGCGCGACGCCGACGTTCTCCAGGTCGGCCCCGTCCTTCGTTCGCCACTCCCAGGCAGGCAGCCGGAAGCCATGGCCATTCACGAGTGTGCGGGTGTAGGTCCAGATGACGCCCCCCGAGGTCCGCGTTCCGACGAGCTTGCCCAGGCCCAGCGCGCGGAAGCTGCTTGGAAACGCCTCGGCATCCGAGAAGGAGTGCTCGTTGATGAGCAGTACCACGGGCCGCGAGAAGCCGTCGAGAGGCTGGGTTACGGTCACGCCGTGGCGGAGGCTCTTGGTGGCATGGATGCGCTTCTCAAGCTCCGCGAAGAGCTCATCGTGGAGGTTGCCTCCGCCGTTGTAGCGCACGTCGAGCACGACCCCCTCATACCCTTTGGCCTCGGAGTGGAGCTCGCGCTGGAATGTCTCGAGCGACTCATGGTCCATCCCGCGAATGTGGATGTAGTAGAGCTTCCCCCCCGAACGCTCGCGAACTCGCTCTCGGCACTCGCGGACCCAGTTGTCGTATCGGATGTCATACCATCGGCCGGGATCGACGGGGCTAACGTACACATCGCGCACTTCCGTCGCATCGGGCGCGGCGGCGACCGCGAGCTTCACCCGGTGGCCCGCCTCGCCGAGAAGACGCTCGCACCAGGCCTCGCGGTTGGTCGCCTCGACGTCGTCCATGCGGAGCACGTACTCGCCAACGTGCACCTCGCTGCCGGCGTCGGTGCACGGCCCGTGCTCCAGCACCTCGGTTACGCGGACGCCCGGGCCGGCGTAGTCGGGGTCGAATCGCAGGCCCAACTCGCCGGTGACCGGCCCGCCGCGCCCCCCACCCCAGCATCCAAGGTGCGATGCGTTCAGTTCCCCGCATAGGCGGCACATCGCCTGGTTGAAGTCCTCCGGCACGAGGGTGCCGTCGATGATCGACGTGTACCTGGCCTTCGCGGCGGCCCAGTCCACGCCATGGAATGCCGGATCGTAGAACGCCTCGTTGAGGAGGGACCAGCCCTGCTCGAACGCGGCGATCTGGCGCGCGCGGCGGTCGTCCGTGAACGCGAAGCGGAACTTCACCTCCGACGCTTGCCCGCCGTCCGCCGGCGCGCTGTACGCTCGTCCGGAGGCCCGGTAGAACAGCCGGTCTCCCTTCTCCGTCAGCCGAAGCGAAGCCGCGCTCACGTCGCCCTGGGCGAGCTGCTTCGCATCATCGCCTTCGCGGTCCATCCGCCACACCTGTCCCCGACCGCGCCCGAGCGTGTAGATGAGCGACTTCCCATCCGGGGTCACCGTGAGGTCGCCCTCGTTCTCCGGCGTGGAAGTCAGACGGCGGGCTCTGAGGTGGATGTCGGTGAAGTCGATGGACGTCTCTGTGGCCGGCTTCTCGGGCGCGGCGGCCTCGCCGCCCTCCTTGGGTGCAGGCTCCGGGGCGGGAGGAGGGCCCTCCTTGCGAGCCTTCCTTTCGTCCTGCCCTTTGTAGTCGGTGAACTCGGGTGGCGGGCGCATGAGGCGCACCGAGTAGACATCGTTCTGCCCGTCGCGATCGGAGATGAAGTAGACGAACTCGCCCCGCGGATCCCAACGGGCGTCACCGTCCCAGCCCGGGTGCCGCGTGATGTTCGTGGGATCGCCCCCGGCCGCGGGCATCACGTAGATGTCGCCGTTCCCGTGGCTGTCATGCTCGGTGAACAGAAGCCACTGTCCGCACGGCGAGGCCCGAACGTCGCTGACAAGGCCCCACCGATCGAAGCTCAGTGCCTCGATCGCGCCGCCCTCGACCGGCACGGAGTAGATCCCATCGCCCCAGAACCGTGTGAAGAGGACCTGCTTCCCGTCCTTGCTGAACCAGGGCGAGTGCTCATACTCCGGCGTGTTCGTGAGCTGCACGATCTCGCGGGTCGCCACGTCGGCGATGAAGAGATCGCTGTTCCCGGTCCGGGTCGAGGTGAAGACCAGGCGGGAGCTGTCGGGCGACCACATGAAGTCGCTGTCGTCGCCCGGGTCATCGGTCAGCCGGATGCAGTCATTCTCGAACTCGGGCTTGAGCAGCAGGATGTCCCCTTCGACGTGCACGGCAACCAACGTCCCGTCCGGTGCAACCTCCAGCTCGTCGACGCCTGAGGTTGCCTCGCGGAGTGCCAGGGGGTTCGTACGGTCATCCGTCGGGACTCGCAGCACCAGTCGTCGCGGCTCGGCGCCGTCCGTGGTGGCCAGCCAGACATCGTTGTCGTGCTCGAAGACGATGGCCGAGCCGTCCTCGGAGAGCTTCGGCCATGTGACGCCGTCTCTCGGGAGTGAGGTGACCGGCTGTACTTCCCCCGAGCCCAGTCGGAGCGCGAACAGGTTAGGGGGGCCTGCACGCTCGCTGACGAAGTAGACGGTGCCACCGTCCGGAGACACCATGGACCAGCGGTCCGTGCCCTCGTCGTCGGTGAGCTGCGCCAGCGTGTCGGCATCCGCGTCATAGCGGTACACGTCGGCGTTCGTCGAGCCCTTGTAGCCGACGCGCCACCAGTCGACCCCGTTCCGGGAACCGAGGAAACCGCGTCCGTCGGGCGCGAAGCAGTCCGGCGTGATGGGGGCCACGTCCTCCATCACGAGCCGCATCACGCCCGAGTCGAGGTCCAGCGTGTATGGCGCCGTGAAACGCGTATCGCGCCGAGAGCTAATCAGCAGCTTCGTGCCGTCGGGCGAGAAGTCGCGGACGAAATCGTCGGCGGAGTGGTAGGTCAGGCGCGCCACGTCTCCGCCGGCCGCGGGAATGGCGAAGACGTCGTAGTTCCCATAGCGGTCCGAGCTGAAGGCGACAAACTGCCCATCCGGCGACCAACAGGGGCGACAGTCATAGGCGTCATGGATGGTGAGCTGCCGGCCGACGCCCTCATCCACACCTGCGACGAACAGGTCGCCACGGTAGCAGAACACCACGCTCCTCGCATCGGGGGAAAGGGCGGGGTAGTGGGTTCCATGGACGATCGGAGGCAGTTCCTCGTCGGTCGACGGCAGCGTCGCCGAGACGAGGGCGAGGAGGAGCGGGGACGCAACGAGCATGGCGGCCTCCTGCGCGCGGGTAAGACGACAACCGGCACACAGTAGGGCCCGCGCCGGGCCCGTGTCAACGCACCGGCGGCCGCCGGCTCATGGAGCAGCGGCCCCAGGCACACAGGGCAGACGGTGGTGATCGACGAGGCGGCGACGGACGCTCCGCAGCTTCGGCACTGGGTGGTCTGCGACTGACCGGCCATCGCCGCCGCCTCCAGACGAACGGATGCGTCACCCGAAGCTCTGGACGAGCGAACGCACGATGAGGTGCCAGCCGTCCACCAGCACGAAAAGCAACAGCTTGAAGGGCATCGAGATAACGACGGGGGGCAGCATCATCATGCCCATGGACATCAGAGTGCTGGAGATCACCATGTCGATCACCAGGAACGGGACGTAGATGATGAACCCCATCTCGAACGCGGTCTTCAGCTCGCTGATGATGAATGCGGGAACGAGGACGTGTGTCGGCACATCGGCCAGCGTGGCCGGCTTGCCACGCCCGGACATGCGGATCATCAGCGCGAGATCGCGGTCGCGCGTCTGCCGGTACATCATCACACGGAGCGGCGACAGCGCGCGTGTGGTCGCGTCCTCAAAGGAGATCTGGTCCTGAAGATAGGGCTGAAGCGCGTCCTTGTTGATCTCCTCGAGAGTGGGCGCCATGACGAAGAACGTGAGGAACAAGGAGAGGCCCACGATGACCTGGTTGGGTGGGATCTGCTGCGTGCCCAGCGCGGTTCGCACAAACCCGAGGACGATGACGATCCGGGTGAAGGACGTCATCATCATCATAATCGCCGGGACGAATGTGATGACGGTGAGCAGGAACAGCGTGCGCAGCGGGCCGGTGAGTTGGAGGTTCACACCGTCATCCGCGCCGCCAGGCGCGAGGGTGAACCGGAACCCCTGGTCAGGGGAAGCCCCCCGGGATCCGGGGCCGGTCGTGGGCTGCGTCTGCTGAGCAAGGACGGGAGCAATGGCCGCCGCGAGGACGAGCGCCGCGAGGACGAGGTGCGGGCGACGTCTCATTGCAGTCGGCCTCTCCGGTCATAGACGCCGGATGCTCCGCGCCCGCCCCGCTGCCCCTGCTGTCGCCGGCGCTCGATCGTCTCGAGGACGTCCATCGCCCGAGCAAGGGGGTCCGGCCGGCGCCGTGAGTCAGGGTCGGCGATGGAAGACTGCACGGCCTCCTCGGAGAGATCCGCGATGTCGAAGCCCCGTTCGGCGTGCACGAGGTGGTCGAAGAAGTCCTCGCCGCCGTCGGACTCCCCTTCGCGGGGACGCGCCGCCCCATCGCTCATCGCGCCGAACGTGTCGTAGCCGGGCGATGGCAGGCTGTCCAGCTCCGTGATGAGCGACATCGTATGGGGGGCCGAGCCGATGAGGAGCAGGCGCCCCTCCACCTCGACGACATGCAGCGAGCGGTCGGCGCCGAGGCGCAGGGTGTCCACGACTCGCAGGCGCGATCCGCCGGGCGCCAGCGCGGCCCCGTAACGCGTCCGGCGCACGACCCACGCCGCAGCGTAGATGACCCCGACCACGAAGGCCAACTGGAACAACGCGTTGAGGATCAGGCGCCAGGTCGGCTTGGGCTCGGATGGGCGGAGCGCCACGTCGGTTGGCGCCGGCATGGGCTCGTCCGGCAGGCTGATGCCGAACTGGCTTTCCCGCTCCCGGGCGCGCTTCTGCTCGGGGGTGAGATCGGCCTCCGGACCGGGCTCGGAGACACTGGACTCCGGTTGCGCCAGCGGGTCGGCAACTCCGTTCCGAGGCGCTGGTACCTCCGGCGCGGGTTCCTGGGCGAGCACTGGATGGGCGCAGACAACGGGCCACAGAAGCCACAGGAACAGGCACACGGAGGCTCTGCGGAAGAGGGCGTCGGCGCGCAGCCCGGCGGTGGAACGCCGCGACCGGTCAACTGAGACCTTCCCATCGGACATGCGATCACTGCTTCCCCGGTTCATCTGTGCCGCCGAGCGGGCGCAGGATCTGGAGAATGCGCACACCGAAGTTCTCGTCCACCACGACGACCTCGCCCTTGGCGATCGGCCGGCCGCCGGCGAGGATGTCCACGGGCTCCCCGGAGGCCTTGTCCAGCTCGACGACGGCGCCCGAGCCGAGGTCGAGGATGTCACGGATGCGCATCTGGGCTCGTCCGAGCTCCACGGTGATGGGGACGGGGATGTCCAGGACGAGGTCGATCTTGCCGGAGGCAAGCAGGGCCTGTGCGTCACCGAACTCATCGAAGCGCACGGTCTGAGCGGAGCCGGCGCTGGCAAGCGCAGACGCGGCCGCGCCCGGCGTTGCGGCGGGCCTTCGCGACGGCGCGGCCGTGGGGACGCCGCCCCCGAGTAGCGCGGCGATCTCATCCTCCGATAGGGATGACGGCTCGGTGGCAGGCGGTGGGGGGGAAGGCGCAACGCTCGGGCGTACGCGAGCGCCGACGAGCTCCTCGCCAGCACGCTCCGTCAATGCCCCCTCGGCCGCCGGCGCCCCCGCCAGGGCGTCCAGGTCGTGAAGCTGTTGCAGGAACCATGCAGGGACGATCTGGACCCACTGGACCATGACGGCCTCGCCCACGGTGAGGCCGGCCGTGAGCACGTACAGGAGCCCTCCGCCGGCGAGGTCCTCGAGCCCCTCCAACTGCTCGGCGAGCAGGCCGAGCCCCGCCTCGTGCGCCGTGGCGGTGGTGGCGGCCCCCGAGGCCTCGGCGAAGCTCGACGCCAGGCAGTCCGCGCTCTGCCCGAACGCCTCCGAGACGGCCGATAGCTGCAGCTCGCCAAACTCCTCCGCGGGCTGCGTGCCATCCCCGCCCATCATCAGGTCGGCCACGACTCTCGCATGCGCCTCGGAGACACCGACCAACGCGTCCCCGGCGATGGCGCCCTGGAACGACACCACTGCGGCCGCCAGCGGCTCCGCGAGCTGGTCGGCCACCTCTCCGGGCGTACCGGACCAGACGGCGATCTCCTGAACGTCGACGGTCCGCCCGAACGCCTCCGTCAGCTTCGGCGCCACGGCCTTCCAGCCCCTCTGCAGGGATGACGGGACGGCGGCGGGATCGATTCCACTCATGCGCTTAGCTCCTCTTCGTCGGGCAGTGGAGCCTGAATGATCGACGAGATCCGCACTGCCGACCGTGGACCCCGGCGCCCCGGGCGCACGTAGAACTTGCTACGGCCGCCCACCTTCATCAGGAGGTGGTCATCCTTCCTCCTGTCGAGGACGATCACGTCACCGGGCTTCAGCCCGACTAACTCCGACACCGACAGGGTCGCCTCGCCCAACTCCACAGACAGGTCCGCCTGGGTGCGGCGCAAGCGCGACGCGAGGGCGTTCTTCGTCTCATCGGTAGCCGGGCGGCGTGTGCTCGTGAGCCACTGCTGGGCGCTGAGCCTCGGGGCGATCGGCTCTAATGTGACGCAGGGAAGGCAGAGGTTCATCGTGCCTGTTTGGTCGCCGATCTTGACCTCGAACAGAACCGCCACGATCGTCTCGGACGGCTGGACGATCTGCACGAACTGAGGGTCGGTCTCCGTGCCCTCAATCCGCGGATGCATCTCCAGCATGGCGCTCCATGCGTTCGCGAGGGAGTCCAACATGCGCTCGGCCACGCCTCCGAGCACGGTCCGCTCGATATCAGTCAGTGGTCGGTCGATATGCGAAAGCTGCCCGAACCCGCCCAGCAGTCGTTCGAGGATGCCAATGCCGAGACCCATGCTGATCTCGAGTAGCATCGGGCCCTCGAGTGGCGGCGCACTGAAGATGTACAGAATAGACTGTGTCAGCAGCTCCATGAACTCCCGGTACGGAAGCTGTTGCGTCGAGACGATGTCGAAACTGGCGGGCGTGCGCAGCGTCGCCGCGAACGAGTTCGAGAGCTGCCGGCCGAATGCCTCATGCACCATCTGGAGCGCGCGTAGTTGGTCTCGCGAGAACTTGTTCGGCGACCGGAAGTTGTACTCGCGGATGCGCCGCTCGCGCTCCTGCTTCGGAGCCGTCCCCGCCGGCGTCCCAGTCGGACGCTCCTCCACCTCTCTCTCGCGCGGCAGGCCGGCGAGCAGTGCCTCGATCTCAGCCTGTGACAGGACCTCGCCCAATGCTGCTCTCCATGTCTCGGTCGGTCACCGGCTCGGTAGGGACTGATAGAGGAACTGGAGGAAGTTCACCCGGTATACCGTGTTCTCGCCGAAGACTCCCTCGAGCGCGAGCCTCAGGTCCTCCCGGAGCTGCGCGTCATCGGCTTTGAGTTCGCCGGTCT
>Ga0315288_10001387_pt1 | contig 31346 bp, 25 predicted proteins | sample YL17G11_20_MG_FD_203454 | JGI IMG/M metagenome (GOLD analysis project Ga0315288, IMG submission 203454) | Sediment microbial communities from Yellowstone Lake, YNP, Wyoming, USA - YL17G11_20 | ecosystem: Environmental > Aquatic > Freshwater > Lake > Sediment | place: USA: Wyoming | collected...
GGATGGACGGCGGCTTTTTATATGTCGCCTCGAGATCTGCCAGCCGCACACCAAGCGTCGCCCAGAGACGGGTCTTTTTTTCAATCGGATCAACATAGATGGGCACAGAAACCCGCGTATCAAGGCTGAGGTCAATGTCCTCTTCGAAAACTTCCAGCCATTCCGTCGCGGTCTTTATTGCTTCATCCACGTTCGTGACTTCATCCTGCGCAAGGTCCGGCTTCATGCCAATGTCTTCGCAGGTGATAAGATAAAAGCCGTAGAACAGATTCTTCATGTGGGCAATCTCTTGATCGAGAGGCAGATCATTTTTCCCGCTCTGCCTTATGCGATTGAGCGTGTGGAGCGTGTCTTTGCCGAGCGACGCGGTGACGAGTTGTTCCACGAACGCATACGACCTCGCGGTGCGCAGGTAGAAACTGGGCGCGGGTTCAACCCGCAGCCTGGGCGCAAAACGTACGGGCAGCCCCGCGCGAAAGGCAAGCCCGATTTGCCGAATGTGCGTTTCCCGTGTTTTCGTTATTATCGCTTTGAACGCCTCCAGCAGGCGCTTTTTGTATTTTGCGGTGAGGAAAAGTTTTTGCGATTCCGGCCCTTTCTCTGGCAGGAGCAGGGTTTCCAGCGCGTAAACCTGCCGGTCGTACCAGCCGGATTTCTCCGTCGGCGCAAGGTTCACCTCGCCGGAGCGGATGCGCATTATCAGTTCTTTCATCAGGTTCACATTTTCCGGAACGCCTTCCGGGAAAAGTTTTTCGAAGAGCACTGTTTCGGTGCTGCTTGAACAGGGCAGGAAGTACACGTACACGCCCTTGGGGCGTATCGTGAGGCCTTTTGCCAGCGCGATTTCCACAAGGGGCTTGTCGGATACTCTGTCGCCGTCAATGAGGTCCGCGCATGAAAGATCAATAAGCGGATTGGTCAGGCCGCAATAAAATGCCAGAAGATCATTGTAGTCCTTTCGCAAGGTCCCGTCTTTGAGCATCGCCGCGACCACGGCGTCCGCGACTTCGCGGTCCTGAATCTCCTGCTGGAAAAACCTGAAGAAGCGGAACAGGGTCTTGAGTTCGTCATTCCATGTATAAAAGCCGATGGGCTTGCTGGCTGTTTCGTCTTGCTCGAATGCTGTCAGGTATTTGCTCTTTGCGCCGGCATCGATGGGATCAACGTCTATCCCCGCGATTGAAAGGCCAGCGGAAAAGAAAGCCGCCGTTTTGGAATTCGCTTTTGTCGCCTCGTAGAATCGCCGCGCGAGGTCGGGGAAACTTGGCACCTTCCCCTCGATGCCGTGGAAGTGCGCAAGGTCCATCGCGGCGTAGAGGCCGTCGTCGAACTGCTTGGCCTTGCCGTTAATCAGGTTGACCGAAGGCAGAACCGTCTTGCCGTGATCTCGCGCGGCCTTGATGGCGTCGGCATACGACGGCCAGAGCCTGTCCATCCATTCCTTGTCTTCATCCTTCGTGCCGATGATGTCGAGGCCGATTACCGCGGCACTCTTGTTCAGGTATGGCTCTTTCTTGCCGACAAGGTCAGCGATAAAGGGCGGGTTCTTGTCGGAGAGCACGTCGTCTTTGAGGAAGGACTCATCGGGGTCTTCGGTCTGCGCCTTGATTTTCTCCTCTATTTCGACCATGGGGATTGGCACAATACCGATGAGGACAAGTATTACGTAAACCAACACCAGCGTTACAACGGTCATTGAAATCCGGGAAAACAGATTCCTCTTTTTCATATGTGCCTCCTTTGGATTTGACGGTACGTGATTATACTCCCTGGCGCCTTCAACTGCAAAAGATTCCCGACCTCGCAGTGGCGAAATCAAATACAAAAAATCTGCGAAATCTGTGAAATCTGTGGTTTCATTTTTCAAAGCCGGATGAAGTTGCGGCCGCCGATGTCCTTGACCACTTTGCGGATTTGGAGAATGGTGAGGGTCGAGGAGATTTCGGAGACGGGCAACTTCAACTCGTCGGCGAGGTCGTCGATGCTTTTCGCCTCGTCCTTTTCCAAAACCTCGAAGATCTGCCGCTCGCGGTCGTTGAGGCCCTCGACCTGTTTGTCGAAAAGCATCTGTTGCGCCCCGGCGTCGTCCATGATTTTGCCGACCTGGCCGAATTCCTCAAGGATGTCCTCGACGCACGTGACGATGCGCGCGCCGTCGCGGATGAGGCGGTGCGGGCCGATGGTGAGCGGGTTGTCGATCTTGCCGGGGAGCGCGAAGACGTTGCGGTTCTGCTCCTGCGCCCACTGCGCGGTGATGAGCGAGCCGCTCTTGGCCGCGGCCTCGATGACGAGCACGCCAAGCGTAAGCCCGCTGATGATGCGGTTGCGCGGCGGGAAGTTCCTGCCGTCAACGGGCGTGGCCATGGGCAGTTCGCTCACGAGCGCGCCGTGGGCGCAGATTTTTTCCGCGAGCGCCTTGTGTTCGCGCGGGTAGATGTTTGCGAGGCCCGTGCCGAGCACGGCGATTGTGCGCCCACCTGACTTGAGCGCGCCCTCGTGCGCCGCAGCGTCGATGCCGCGCGCCATGCCGCTGACGACGCAGAAGCCGCGGGCGGCAAGTTGGAAGGCGATCTGCTCCGCCTGGTTGCGTCCGTAGAGGCTGCAGCGCCGCGCGCCGACGATTGCGACGGAGAGCGCGTCGGTTTTTTGCAGTTCGCCCTTTACGTAGAGGACGATCGGCGGGCTGTGGATTTGGCGGAGTTGCTCGGGGTATTCCTCGCTCCAGAACGGCACGATGCGCGCGCCGCATTTTTGCGCCAGTTCGAGTTCCTGTTGGACGTTGAGCGAGTCGCGCATTTCCACGATGCGCTTGACGAGTTCCGTCCGGATGCCGGGCACTTTGCGGAGTTCCGAAGCGGAGGCGCGCAGGACCGCTTCCGCGGAGCCGAGCGTCTTTTGGAGTTTGAGGAAACTGCGCGATCCCAAGCCGGGGATCATGTTGAGGGTGAGCGCGGCTTCGATGCTGTCGTCCGGGGTCATTTCATTTTCCTAAGTATTTGTTTGACCAGCACTTGCGGCACGTCGCGGCGTATGGCGACTTTGCCGATTTTTTGCGGCAGGATGAAAGTGAACGTTCCGCGGAAAAGTTTTTTGTCATGTTTTATAGCACATACGAGCATGTCGGGGCCAGCCGCTTTTACGCGGCTCAGGTCCGTCGGCAGGTGGAATTGCTTGAGCAGCGCGGTCAGCCTTTCCGTGGTCTCGGAAGAAGTGAGGCCGAGTTTTTCGGAAATCCGCGACGCGGCAACCATGCCAATGGCGACCGCCTCGCCGTGGAGCAATTTGTAGCCGGAGGCCGACTCGACGGCGTGGCCGACGGTATGGCCGAAGTTGAGGATGGCGCGGAGGCCCGCTTCGCGCTCGTCCTTGGCAACCACCTGCGCCTTGAAGCGACAGCATTCCGTGATGAGATGCTCCAGCGCGGAAGGCTCAAGTCGCCTGATTTCGGCGGCGTTCTTTTCGATGAACGCAAACAGCCTCGCGTCTCCGATTGCCGCGGTCTTGATGGCTTCGGCCATGCCGTTGTTGAAGTGGCGGCGCGGCAGCGTCTTCAGGACGGCCGGGTCGATGAGCACCGCGACGGGATGGTGAAACGCGCCGATGATGTTTTTCGCGTCGCGGAGGTTGACGCCGGTCTTGCCGCCGATGCTGGAGTCGATTTGCGCGATGAGCGAAGTCGGCACCTGGAGGTAATCGATTCCGCGCATGTACGTCGCGGCAAGGAAGCCCGCGATGTCGCCGACCACTCCGCCGCCGAGCGCGATGATGAGGTCGCGCCGCTCTATTCCGGCGCCGAGCAATTTTTGCGTGAGAGATTCTATTGTGGCGAGCCGCTTGCTCCGCTCGCCGGGTTTTATTGCGAACGTGGCGGCCTGTAATCCCGGGGCCGCGAGCGCTCTGCGGAGCGCGCCGCCGTAAACGGCGTCAACAGTGGCGTCCGTGACTACCGCGCATTTTCCGTATTTTTCCGGAAGCGTCAGCCGCTGGGCGAGAAGATCCACTTCTATCCCTATCCAGTAGCCCCGCGCGCTCAAGTTGACATTGACAATGTTCATTTCAAGCGGCCATCAGGTTGAAAAGGCTTTGCGAGGGCGAAAACCCGGTGCTGCACAAGGAGGCTGAAAACTCTCCTTTATCATTTCTTGCTTTTCGGGGAATCCCCGGCCTTGGAGTAAGTCTCAGAGGCGATAAGCGCCGCGCCAAGAGCGCCGACCGTCTGGGGATTGGGAGGGACTGCCACTTTCACGCGCAGTTTCTGTTCAATCTCATGGACCACTCCGCGGTTATTCGCCACGCCGCCGCACACAACGACGAACTGCAGGCGGTTTTCATTGTGCCTGGCGGGCCTGAACGAACTGAGCATGCCGACGATGCGCGTTGCGACAACGTAATGCAGTCCGGCTATTATCTCGTCAACGGGCGTGCCCTTTGATAGGAGCGATATGACCTCGGATTCGGAGAAGACGGTGCAAGTGCTGTTTATTATTGCCTGGCGTTCCGCGCGGAGGCCGCGCTCGCCCATTTCCTCGAGCGGCACATCGAGAGCGCGCGCCATGACTTCAAGGAACCTGCCGGTTCCCGCGGCGCACTTGTCGTTCATGACGAAATCCTCGACGCGCCCGGCGGGTGAGAGCGCAATGGCCTTGGTGTCCTGGCCGCCGATGTCAATCACCAGGGTGGCCTCCGGGAAGAGATGCCGGGCGCCGCGGGCGTGGCATATTACCTCGCTTGAGGTCTTTGTGGCGAATCGAACGGTGTTTCTGCCGTAGCCGGTTGCTGTGACGCCTTCCACCTGGCTGCTTGGGGCGTGGGCGCGGTCCAGCACCTTCACCAGCGCCATGTGCGCGGCCTGCGCCATATTGGAGCCGGTGGGCATGACGACCTCGGCGAGGGTGTGTTGAGCCTCGTCAAGCAGCACGCCGTCGGTGGACAGCGATCCCACGTCTATTCCTACAAAGTATGACATTCGCGATGCAAACCGTGTGAGATGAGAACATCGGCACTTCCGCGCCAAAGCGCAACAGGGATATTCTATTGCGGGGCGCTGCAACGTCAAGTATAATCGCAAAATGTGTGTGCGTGGCTTGGATATTTCCCATGAAATAATTGATAGCGGGCCGTTTTGCGGCCAGAGGAGCGCGAATGATAAAGATACTTGCATTCAACGGTTCCCCCAGGATAGGCGGCAATACGGACGACATGATCGACCAGATACTCGCAGGAGCCATAACGAAGCAGGTGGCGGTCGAGAAGATCAACCTCAACGCGCTGAAAATGGACGGCTGCCAGGCAATCGAATCCTGCCGCAAGACCGGCGTGTGCGCCCACGTTGACAGTTTCACGCCCTGCTACAAGAAGATCGACGACGCCGACTGCCTTGTCATCGCTTCGCCGATTTACATGGGGCGCGTTACCGGCCAGATGAAATGCTTCATCGACCGGCTTTATCCCTACATTGACGAGAATTTCAAGAGCCGCATGAAGCCCGGCAAAAAGGCCGTCGTTGCGATGCTCTGGGCCGCAAGCATCAATGAGGCAGGGCGTCAGGAACTGGAATACTGGTCCAAATATTTTTCTGTTCACATGAAAGTGGTGGCAAAACTCGGTTTTCCCGGCATGAGCAAGATTGGTTTCTTCAAGAAGGACAAGCACGCGGTGACGGAAGCCTATAATGCCGGGGTGAGGCTCGTTGGCGAGGGCTGACGCCTTTAGGACGCTCAGGGGGAATAAAAAGGGCTCACGTCCGGCCTTTCGCGGATTTGACTACGTTAAACGCCCGCGCACGCGGCGAATATGGTTACTCAATCTCAGGATTTCACGCCGAAGCGACAATTCGCGCACCCTGTCCGCCGCCGGTTCATTTGACTTTCCGCTGTTGAAGTGATACATTCATTCGGTGATTTTATCTTCCATCCTTCAGGCTCAACGGAGAAATGCTGTGGCTGAGGATCAGATTTCCAGAGTCTTCAACATGCGCTTTCCGCGCGAGGCGGTGAGCGACCCCCTGATTTACAACGTCGGCCAGATGTTCAAAGTGGTTACCGTAATCCGCGCCGCCACCATCAATGACAAGGATTGCCTCATGGCCCTTGAACTGCGCGGCACAAAGACGGAAATCGAGAAGACCGTAAAGTATTTCAAAGACCACCGCGTCGTCGTCGAGCCGCTGAATGAGAAGTAGAAGCGCTCGTATGTGCACCCGCATGGCGTCCGGCGCCGGTTTTGGTTTATGGCCCGCACGAAGAAAATCCCCTGGCATGCAGATGGCCTGCGTTTTGAATGTGCTTGCTGCGGCGCGTGTTGCGGCGGCGAGGAGGGGCATATATGGGTTACCGACGCCGACATTGAACGCATGGCGAAACTGGCGGACATGCCCGTGGAGGAGTTTCGCGCCCGCCATGTGAAGGATGCGGGCGCAAGGAAAAGCCTGAAGGAAAAACCCGACGGCGATTGCGTAATGTACGAAAAGGGTTGCCGCGTATATGATGTCCGCCCCGCTCAATGCGCCAGTTGGCCGTTCTGGCTGGGGAATCTTGAAAGCGAAGAAACCTGGCGCGAAACCGCCGCAAGGTGCCCGGGTGTGGGTAAGGGGCGCACATATTCCTGCGAGGAAATTCGGCGGGTTGCCACGGCCCACGGATACGCGCGGGCGCACTAATGGGGGACTTTCCGCTGTAGGATCTTTAGCGTAATCATGCGCGTTACAATCAAGAAGGACGTATTCTACGAAATGCTCTTTCATTGTCTCCGGGAAAGCCCCGTGGAGGCTTACGGGTACCTCGCCGGCTCGGGTGAAGTCATTGAAGTGATACACAAGATGCCGTCGCTCAAGGATGAGTCGGTCCTGCCCGATCCTTCCGAGGGTTTCCGGTTAAGGCGGGAAATGAAAGAGCGCGGCCACAAACTGCTCGGCGTCTTTCGCGCACATGCGCGCACTGACCGGCCCACGCGGATGGACGTGGACTCATCCTCGGATCCCGATGTCGTTCAATTCATAGTGGCCTTGTCGGAGGAGGGCATGCCAACAGTGAAGGCATACGCCGTCCGGGCCGGGAACTCAGCCCAGATCACCGTTGATATTGAGTAGCCCATGCCCCGCATAAAACTGCTTCCCACGGTTGTCATCAACAAAATCGCCGCCGGCGAGGTCATCGAGCGCCCCGCCTCGGTGGTGAAAGAACTCATTGAAAACAGCATTGACGCGCAAGCCACGGAAATCGTCGTTGAGGTTGAGGAAGGCGGGGCGAAACTCATCCGCGTCGCCGACAACGGTTACGGCATGGACAGGGAGGACGTGGCGCTGGCGTTTCACAGCCACTCCACAAGCAAGTTGGCGCAGCCCGAAGACCTGATGTACATAACCACGTTGGGATTTCGCGGCGAGGCGCTGCCAAGCATCGGCGCGGTCTCGCATGCCTCCATCGTCTCCCGCGCGCGCGGCGCGGAAACCGGCCACGAAATCGAGATAAGCGGCGGAAAACTCGGCGAAGTCCGCGAAAAGGGCTGCGCGCCGGGAACAAGCGTCACGGCGCGCAATCTTTTCTTCAACACGCCCGTCCGAATGAAATTCATGCGCAGCGAATCCGCGGAGATGACGCACGTCACCGACGTTGTCACCCGCGTCGCGATGGCGCACTGCAACATCAAATTCGAACTCGTCCACAACGGCAAGCGCGTTTTTCTCCTCCTCGATTCGGACAGGCTTGCGGACAGGATCCGGACCTTCTTCGGCGACGATCTTGCCGATGTGCTCATCCCGCTGGAATCGCATACGCAAAAACTCAACATCTCCGGCCACGTCGCGCCGCCGTCTCTTACGCGGCGGGACACGCGCATGCAATATATCTACCTCAACAGCCGTCCCATCAGAGATCGTGTGGCTCTCGCCGCGCTGAAGGCGGCGTACGCCGACTACCTCATGGGCGGGCGGAGTCCGGTTGCTTTTGTGTTCCTCGATATGGACCCGCGCGAGTTTGACGTCAACGTGCACCCGACCAAGGCCGAGGTGCGGTTTCGCGATTCGTCGCTGGTCATGAACCAGTTGCGCGCCTCCGTACAGGATGTCCTCGCGGGGGTGGGCCATGCTCCTCTTGCCGATGCCGGGCAAATGCCGGGACCGGCGGCGCCGGCGGGCGGCGATTGGAAAGGGCGCGCGACGCAGTCCATGCGCGACTTTTTCGCCCGGCAGGGGAAAACGGAATCGCAGACGCCGCGCTTCCCGTCCTTCGGCGCGCCGCAGCGCTTTACGGCGCCCGCGGCCGGTACTCCTTCCGCGGATATCCAGGCGACGCCCGGCGTGCGTTCATTTTTCCAGGTGCACAATGCCTACATCGTCGTGGAGACGGACGAAGGCATAGAGGTCATCGATCAGCACGCGCTGCACGAGCGCCTCATCTATGAAAGGCTGTGCGAGTCCGTGCCGCAAAACCGCGCCCGGCAGAAGTTGCTCGTGCCGGAGACTGCGGAACTGAGCGTTGCGGAATGGCAAAACGTTGGTCGCATTAAAGAAGTGCTCACGGAGATGGGATTTGAAATTTCAGATTTCGGCGGCCGCACGCTTCTTGTGTCCGCGGCGCCGCAGGCCGTCGGCGGTTGCGCCGCCGGCGCGCTCATTAAAGACATGATTGACGAGGTGCAAACCGGCGGCGTCCCTGAGACTCTTGACGCCCTGCGCGACGCGGTGCGGAAGTCAATCGCCTGCAAGGCCGCGATTAAGGCCGGCGAGCCGCTCTCCCAGGCGCGGATGGCGGACCTCCTCTCCGAGATGGGCCGCCTTGTCCGGGACTATTCATGTCCTCATGGCCGTCCTCTTGCCCTGCGCCTCACGCTGGACGAACTCGCCCGCCGTTTCAAGAGAACGTAACGGAACCATCTCATAGCCCCCCGCTTGCAATATGTGCCCAGTGTGATAGAATCGTGCGGTTTCGAAGTCCGCCAGAAAAACAGGCAAAGAGTTCAGGCTACCGCATGCAGGAAAGGCACCATTTCAGATTTACTTCAATTAAGGCCGGCGAGGGCGTTTCGGCGCACGTCCTGCCCACCCGCAAGTTCAAAACGACTACTATCTGCCTGATTATAGGCCGCGATCTCGACGAGCGCGCGTCCCATGCGGCGCTTCTCGCAGAAGTGCTCAAGCGCGGCAGCGCCAAATATCCCGACATGCGCGTAATCGCGGAGGAAATGGAAGAGATGTACGGCGCGTCTTTCGGCTGTGGGATCTCGCGCATCGGGGGGAAGCAAACGCTCACCATGCGGCTGACATTGCCCAACGAGAGATTCCTGCCGCGCCGTACGCGGCTACTGGATCGGGGGTTTAATTTCATGCAGGAGATGCTGCTCAGGCCCCTCGCGTCACATGGCGCGTTTAATAAGGATGTGGTGAAGCGCGAAAAGGCAAATCTTCAGGCGCGGATTTTCTCGCTGTTGAACGACAAGATGGGATACGCGCAGAGGCGCTGCATCGAGGAGATGTGCCGCACGGAGCGGTTCAGGTTTTATGAATACGGCGAGGTGGCGAAGGTCGCCCGGATAACGCCGCGCGCCCTGTTCGATTTCTATAAAGAACTTCTTGCCACAAGGCCGGCGGACGTGTTTGTCGTCGGAGATGTGGATTGCGAGAAGATTGCGGAACGCGTCGAGAGGATGTTCAAGGGCAGGAAGCCCGGCGGTTACTTTTTTGCTGAGCCGGAGCCGGAGCCGCCGTCGAGGAGTCCGCGAAAGGTGATGGAGAAGCAGGACATGGAACAGGCCAAACTCTGCATGGGCCTGCGGACTCATACGACGGTTCGCGACCCGGATTATGCGGCGGCGGTGATGTACAACGGTTTGCTCGGCGGGTTTTCGCATTCAAGGCTTTTCCGAAGCATCCGCGAAAAAGAGGCGCTGGCCTACGATGCGCACTCCTACCTGGAAAACTCCAGGGGCCTGATGATAGTGGGCGTGGGCATGGAGAAGCGGAACCTCGGCAAGGTGGCGCGCGTTATCGAGGCGCAGATGGATGAGATTCGCGACGGCAAAATTTCCCGTGACGAAATGAACAAGACCCGCAAGAGCGTGATAACGCGGCTGCGTTCCAGCGTTGACTCGCCTCTTCAACTGATGCACCTCCATTACAGTCAGATGGTCAACGGCGTCAATATTTGCCTTGATGAATGGGTGAAGAGAATCAGCGCGGTTGCCGCGGCGGACGTGAAGGCGCTTGCCGGGAAGGTCGCCATCGACACCATATACGTGCTTTCACCGCTGGACGGAAAACCAAAGCAATGAGAAGACTGAGAATAATCAAGAGCGACTTTCTGAAAGCCAGCGTCCTTGCGGGCGAGACGCCCTGCGGGATGCGGACTTTCTATTGGCCGATGCCCGGCTTCACGCGGTATTTCGCCGTGCTCGTGGTCAAGTACGGCAGCATTGACAACAAGTTCGTTCCGCTGGGCGGCAGGGAACCGATCAAGGCTCCGGAGGGGATTGCGCACTTTCTGGAGCACAAGTTGTTCGAGGACAGGCGGGGAGACGTCGGCGAGCGGTTCAGCGTGTTGGGCTCGTCGGTCAACGCAATGACCACGTTCGACAGCACAACTTATTATTTTTCGTGCACGGGGAATTTTGAGCGGTCGCTGAGGCTTCTGCTGAATTTCGTGAGGAAGCCCGACTTCGGCGAGGCGGGCGTCGAGAAGGAAAAGAGCATCATCGGCCAGGAAATAATGATGGAGCGGGACAATCCCGACTGGCGGATTTTCTTCAACATGCTGCAGGCGATGTACGTCAACCATCCGGTGCGGATTGACATCGCCGGGACGCCGGAAAGCGTGGCAAAGATAAACCGAGGCCTGCTCATCGAGTGTCACCGGACGTTTTATCATCCGCGCAACATGGTCATGGTTGTCGCTGGTGATTTCAGTCCGGCAAAGATAGCGGCTGTCGTGGAAAGCGCATCGGGCGGAGGGGCGTCCGTCTCGGCGAACATCCGCCGGATATATCCAGACGAGCCTTTGGAGCCGGGAAAGAAATCGGTTGCCGACAGGATGGATGTTACGCGGCCGAAAGTCCTTTTGGGCTTCAAGGACCGCGAGAGGGATTATTCGCCGGAGGCGCTTTTCCGGAGGGACATCGTGACGGCGATTGTGCTCGACGTTCTGTTCGGGCGGACGTCGCGGCTTTATAATGACCTCTATTCGTGCGGGCTGATAGACGGGACTTTCGCGGCTTCGCACAGTTCATACGAAAAGGGCTTCGGTTACACCGCGATGGGGGGCGACACGGATAAACCGGAGGCGCTTGCCGGGGCGATACTTGGCGGCCTGAAACGCGCGGCCCGCCGCGGCCTCAACGCGCGGGAGTTCCGAAGAAAACGGAAAAAGGCTATTGGCGCGTTTCTGGGGACGTTCGATTCGCCGGACAACAGCGCCATGCTCTTCGCGCATTTTCACATGAGGGGGGCGAACATATTCGATTATTTCAAGGTGATGGAGCGCGTGACGCTTGACGACGCGAACGAGCGGCTCCGTTCCCACCTTAACGAAGATAATTGTGTAGTGTCACAGGTCCTTCCTTTAGCGAGCAAGAAATGAAATCCGTTCCCCGGGAAGTGTTGCGTTGCCTTGTGGCGGTGGGGTTGGTCACCATTGTGGTGTGGGTGGCGTACGAGAACAACCGGAAGGGGGCGTTCGTTTTCGACGACGACCACGTCATTATTGAGAACCCCAGTGTCAAGCAGATCCGCTTCGAAGAGGTGGGCACACTGGTGGAGGACCTGCGGAGCATCGTAAGTTACGACCCGGCAAGATCGTTCACCTCTTTATGGTTTGCCCTGAATTTCCGGTATTCCCAGAAGGAGGAGAAGGGCGGCAGGGTGTCCGTCGAGAAATTTTCGCCGCTGCTTTTCCATATCACCAACGACCTCATCCACTGCATCGCGGCGCTTCTCGTCTTTTTTGTCGTGAGAAGAATCATCAGGATGTACCGCGGCGATACGCCATGGGCGGCTTATTACTTTCCGGCGCTCATAGCCGCGCTGCTCTTTGCGGCGTGTCCCGTCAACACCGAGGCGGTAACTTACATCGTGCAGCGCTCGGAGTCGATGTGTTCCATGTTTATATTGGCCGCGCTGCTTTGTTTCCTCCAGGCGAGAGCATACCAGACGAGACATTACGGCAGAGATCATGAGGAGGTTAAAAAGAGCAAGAAACAGGCGCAGATTGTTCGCAGGCACACGTTTGCATGGGTCGCCGCCGGGCCTATATTGCTTCTCGTTATTTACATGATCCTTTCGCGATCTCTGGCGCCGTCGAACAGGCCGCCTACTCCGGACGAGACAAGCGCTGTCCAGCAGAAAGCCCTCTATACCACTGCTGTACTGGCAGCCGCCTATTTCCTCGCGATTATTGTCGGGGTGACGGTGTTCCCCCGCAGAATACAATGGGGCGGCGACTTGCGGTTGCTGGCGTCGTTTCTCTTCTTCGGCTTGGCGGTGGCGAGCAAACAGATTGCGATCATATTCCCCTTCTTGCTGCTTGTGGTGGAGTTCGCGGTCCTGCGCGCCGGGCGCAAGGGGTACATGCGCCGTGCCGTAAAATATCATTCGCTCTATCTGGCGACTTTGGGATTGGGCGCGGTACTGTGGCTGGTGCTTCAGGGAGCGCCGACCAATCCGGCGATCCCGCGCGAGGGGCAGATTGACGCCAATTACTTTGCGCAGCAAGTGTCCAATTCCGTCGTGTTGAAGTATGTGGGCAAGATGTTCCTGCCGCTTTACCTGAACATCGATCCCGACATCGGGCTTTTCGGCGAGAAGTCGGGAGACAGGCTGATATCGTTTGAGTTCGCGGCGCTGATGATGCTGATTATTTTTGCGGTATTGCTGTACAAATACTCGCGCCTGGCGGGTTTTGGGCTGTTCTGGTTCTTTATCGCGCTTATACCTTCGTCAAGTTTCTTCAAACTGTCTGACGTGATGGCCGAGCACCGCGTGTACCTTGCGAGCTTCGGACTTTTCATGGCCGTGGGGCTGGCCGTTACGGAGGCGGTGCGCCTGGTCCGGCCGCGGATGGGCAGGATTGTTGCGGCTGTGATTGTTGTCTTGTGCATCGGGGTTATAGTGGCGGTTGACGTCAAGAAGATACGCGATAGGAACGAGAAATACTGCTCAGCCGTTGCCCTTTGGGGTGATACCGTTAATCATTCGCCCGATAAGGCCCGGCCCTACACCGGCATTGGATTTGAGTACATGAACCGCGGCTCGATGGAAAGCGTGCTGGATGCCCTCAAGAAGGCGAAGGCTGATCTGAACGCTTACGAAAAGGAAAAAAGTCGTCACGGTGCGGGCGATCCGAAAGCCAGGGCGGATCTTTTCAGTGAATGCGAGGCGGTTACCCGCCGTCTTGAGAATCTGTCGCTGGAACTCGCAAAGGCCAAGGCGTTTCTCGAGACCGCGGAACTTTACGACCAGCACGACCTGTGGAAACCGAAGATACTCATCCTTGCCGACCCTGCAGCCGTGTATGACCGTTTCGGCCGGATACACCTTAACAGGATATACAACAACCTCGGCGTGGTGTATTCATACCAGTCCGAAATTCAGCAGAGCCAGACCGACTTTGCGAGCATTTTGGCGCTCGATGAAAAGGCGCTGGCAGCCAATCTGGCCTACGCATGGATGCAGGCGCTCAAGTGCTATGAGTTGTCGCTTGGGTTGTATCCCCTCAGTGTCGAGGCCCTGGCGAACAGTTCAAAGATAAGGTGGAGCATCGGCCTTGAATACTACGCGAAGGCAAAGCAGGCGACTGCGGAGGAGGAGCGAAACAAGTACCTTGATTATTTCGAGAACGAGGCGGCTGTCTCGGCGACAATGGTCCTCAGGGCCATAATGGTGGACCCGCACGCCGCCATTGCCCTGGAGCAGATGGTCATGCTTCACAGGAGCCTCGCCATCTATTATTACAACCCGACCGGGCCGCCCGAACTCATCAATACGCGCGAATCCCAGGAAGTGCGCGAGAAAAGGGGGCTGATGCACTGGCGCTATTTCAGATGGGCCAGCAACCTGTACCCGGTCGCCACCGAAACCGAGAAGGCGATGATGAACACCGCCATTATGCGCCTCCAACTGAAGTACCCCGATGAGCCTGAGCCTTTTGCAAGAGCGGCGCAACAGTAAGCGATTGGAGCGACGCCGTGTCAGGCCTGTTTGACAGCCTCACGGAGTTGTGCTATTCTCCAGCAACAGTTCAGTAAACGGAGCAGAGTTTTATGAAAGTTTCACTCATCGTCGAACGCGGCCCGGCCAAAGGCCAGGAAATATCGCTGAGAAAGCAAAAGACCGTTCTCGGCAAGAGCGAACAGTGCGACGTGCGGATCGTCTCCAACGTCACATCCCGCCGCCACTGCGAAATCAGCATGGAGCGGGACTTCGTTTCCCTTAAGGACCTGGGCAGCCGTAATGGTACTGTTCTCAACGGGAAACGCATAACGGGGGATTCATTTCTGGCCGATGGCGATGTGATAGTCGCAGGCGACGCGGTTTTCAAGGTCAAAATAACACAAGACGAGCGCGTCTCAACGCACACCGCAATCGTGGAACTGGCAAAGGGGATCGAACCCTCTGCGCCGGAACAGCCCGCTGCAACCAAGGCCCGTGAGCCTGAAGCACAGCCGCAACCTGAGCCTGCCGGGGTAGAAATTGAGGAAGAGCAGGTGCCGTTGCGCCAAACTGTTAAGGAGGAGCGCGCGAAACCCGCTGAACCCGGGATTGCTAAAACGCCCCCGAAGGTTGAGCCGCGGAAGGCCAGACCCGTTGCCGCTGAAGCGCCGAAACCGGTTGCGGTTTCTGCAGTGCCGTCGGAGCAACCCGCTTCTCCGATGACGGAAGAAATAATCACAGCGGAAAGCAAACCGAGCGGCGGCAGATTTGAAACCGGCTTCTACGAGCGCGTTATAGAAGGCCTTATAGCCGCCGGCGAGTCGGTTTCGGGGCATTACGAGCGCAGTTCGCGCAAAGTCTCCAACATTATAGATCTCCTTACCCGCGTGCTCGGCATAGGCGAGGAGGAACGGCACAATCTCAAACTTGCCGCCATGCTCTACGAGGTGGGAAAGTACTACATGGCAACGGACATTCTGAACAAGGGCGCGGCGCTGACAGATGCGGAAAAAGAACACATGAAAAAGCACCCCCAGGTTGCCGTCAGGATTTTTGAGAAAGCCCCTCTTCCCGCCGGCGTCAGGGAGGTGATCGCCCACCACCACGAGCGATATGACGGCGCGGGTTATCCCGACGGGCTGAAGGGGGAGGAAATCCCGGCCGGCGCAAGAATGCTGGCCATCGCAGACGCGCTTGCCGCAATCACATCCTCCCGGCCCTACAGGCCCGCAATGAGCACCCCGCAGGCGCTTGATGAACTGGAGAAGAACGCCGGGGCACAGTTCGATCCGGCCATGGTTATGAAATTCGTGGATTATTGCCGTCTGCATTCCGGCGAACTGCGGGACGCCGTCAATCTGGGGTAGTCTGCGAGGAGGATACTTTTTTGAACATCAGTTCTTCTTCACAACGCTATCTCATCGAATTTCACGCGAGAGAGATTCCCCACCAGTTCGCTGACGTTGTAATTGTCGGCACCGGCGTCGCCGGCCTGCGCGCCGCCATTGAGGCCGCGAAATACGGCAGCGTATTGTTGCTGTCCAAGCAGGCCTGCGAGGAAACCGCCACCGCCTATGCCCAGGGAGGAATAGCCGCGGTTCTCGACGCCGCCGACAGCGTGGAGCAGCACCTTGAGGACACGGTCAAGGCCGGGTGCGGCCTTTGCGACCCGAAGATGGCGCGCGCGATAGTCTCAGCCGGACCGGATAGAATCCGAGAACTGTTGGAGTGGGGGGCGCAATTCGACCAGGACCACGGCCAACTTGCCTTCACCCGCGAGGGCGGCCATTCCCGCGCGCGCATCCTGCACGCCGACGGAGACTCCACGGGCCTTGAACTGATGAGCACGCTCATCCGCACCGCCCGCTCTCAGCCGAAAATCGCCTGGCGCGACAACTGCTTCGCCGTAGATCTTCTTACCGAGGACGATACCTGCCTCGGAGTGCTGGCGCATGACCCGAAAGGCCTCTTCATTGCCCGTTCCCACAAGGTTATCCTTGCCGCCGGCGGCGCCGGCAGGGTCTATCGCGAAACCACCAACCCCCCCATTGCCACCGGTGACGGGATTGCCATGGCGTACCGCGGGGGCGCTGATATAGAGAACATCGAGTTCGTTCAATTCCACCCGACCACGTTGTACCTTGCGGGCGCATCGCGGGCGCTCATCTCCGAGGCGGTCAGAGGCGAAGGCGGGCGGCTCGTTAACAAGTTTGGACACGCTTTCATGAAGAACTACAACCTCTCCGGCGACCTCGCCCCGCGCGACGTGGTGAGCCGCGCGATCCTTGAGGAAATGGACAAGACAGGCGACACGAACGTATATCTTGACCTGTCTCACATGGATCCCGAGTACGTTTATCGGCGCTTCCCGCGCATTAAGAAACTGTGCGAGGCATGTCATCTGGACATCAGCCGCCATCCGATACCCGTGCGCCCCAGCGCGCATTACGTGATCGGCGGGGTGAAGACCGACATCAACGGAAGGACGAATATCAAAAACCTCTACGCCGCCGGAGAGGCCGCCTGCACCGGCTTTCACGGCGCAAACAGGCTCGGCTCAAACTCACTGCTCGAAGGCATCGTGATGGGCTGTCACACCGGCGCCCTTGCCGGGGATACCGCTTCAAAGCGCAAGACGCCATTGAAACCGGTGTCCATCGACAATCCGCCCATTGCCGGTCCGGCCGGGGAACTTGACCTTGTGGACCTCGAGAACTCGCTGCGCAGCCTCATGTGGCGCGCGGGCGGAATAGTTCGCAACGGCAAGCCGCTGGAGGCCGGGCTGGAGCGCGTGCGCTTCTGGCAGAGTTACGTCATGAACCGTCAGTTCGGCGAAAGCGGCGCGTGGGAACTGCAAAACATGCTGACGGTGGCGGAACTCATCCTTCGCGCGGCGCTCATGCGCGAGGAAAGCCGGGGCGCCCATTATAGAAAGGATTTCCCGGAGACCGACGACGGAAAATGGAAGAAGACCATCATATTGAATGTCAAAGGGGCCTAGGTCGCGGGGCTTCCCGGGAAGACAAAGAATGAAGCACCTCAAGAGCACGGATACCTCACCCGGCGCGGAAAAGGCGTTGCTGGTTGAGATGATGTTAAAGACCGAGAGGTCTTATCAGAAGCCGCTCGAGGAACTGATCGCGCTGGCGCGCACCGCCGGCCTCAACGTGGTGGACGCGGTGGTCCAGCGCCGCCAGCGGCCTGACGCGGCTTACTCCATCGGCAGGGGCAAGGCGGAGGAACTGGCCGGACTGGCGAAGGGACTCGATGCCGATGTAGTCGTTTTCGATAACGACCTCACGCCGGCACAGGTGCGCAATCTTGAGGAATTGCTCGGCACCAAAGTCATCGACAGGAGCGAGGTGATACTGGACATCTTCGCGATTCACGCCCGCACGGAGCAGGCCAAGGCGCAGGTGGAACTGGCGCAACTTGAATACTCGCTGCCGCGGCTCAGGCGCATGTGGACGCACCTTTCGCGCATCGAGGGAGGCATAGGGCTGAGGGGCCCCGGCGAAAAGCAACTTGAAGTTGACCGGCGAATAGCACACAAACGCATCGGCGACCTCAAACGTATCATAAAAGCCAACGAGGCAAGGCGCGAGCGGGAGGTCGCGGGCAGGAGGGATGAGTTCAGCGCTTCCATTGTGGGATATACCAACGCCGGCAAATCCACGCTGATGAACGCGTTGACGCATGCCGGCGTGCTGGTGGAAGACAGGCTCTTCGCCACGTTGGACACGAAGACGAGTTCCTTCAAACTCCCCGGCGGGCGGAAGGCGCTGCTCAGCGATACGGTGGGTTTTATAAGGAACCTGCCGCACCATCTTGTGACGTCCTTCCACGCGACCCTGGAGGAGGCGTTGCGGGCGGACCTTTTGCTGCATGTGGCCGATGCCGCCCATCCGGACGCGCGGATGCAGATAGACACGGTTGAAAACGTGCTTGACGAAATCGGTTGCACCGCGCCGCGCTTGCTGGTCCTCAATAAAATGGATTTGGTGGAAGAGGGGATTGAGTTGCAGGCCCTGCTGCATGAGTTCCCGGATTCAGTGGCGATCTCGGCGCGCGGCGGCGAGGGGGTCGAGGATCTGAAGAATGCGATAGAGCGCTTTATCGACAGGGACCTCGTTATGGTGGAAATCCGCCTGCCCGGAGATTCGGCCCTGGTCGGGCGCGTTCGGGCGGCGATAATGAAGAGCGGCAGGATTCTGGAGGAAATGACCGAGGACGGCCTCATAACGATGTGTGCCCGTTTGAAGAATGAGGATTTGGGCCGTCTGGGTAAGATTTCCGGGGTAGAGGTACTGCGGTTGTGATGTCATTGCGCGCCACGGCGAAAACTTGCTGAAGCGGAGGTGTTCAAGAATGCAAAGAATAGGAGTGCTTTCCCTGATAGTTTGTCTGCTGCTGATGGCCGGCGTTCCCGCGGTTCGCGGCGATGAGACGCCCGCTCCAAGCCAGCCCGGTGAAGGGCCCGTAAAGAAACCCGGGGAGGTTGATGAAAAGACGCGCGGCGCGATTGAAAAGGGCATGAAATATTTGTCCGCGATTCAGGAAAGAACAAGCGGCGCGTTCGGCGAACAGAACAAACTTGCCGCCACGAGCCTTGCCGGGATAGCGTTTTTGTCCGGCGGGAATGTTCCCGGCCGCGGCCTGTATTGCAAGAACGTCGAACAGGCAATTGAGTTTATTCTCAAGAACGCCATTACTCCCAGCGGATACCTCCAGTTCCAAAACTCCAACATGTACAGCCACGGTTTTGCCGCGATGTTCCTTGCGGAGACCTACGGCATGATACCTCCTTACACCCAGCAGGAGCCCAAGGTGCGCAAGGCCCTGACCAAGGCCATACAATTGATCGAGAAATGCCAGAACTCCGACGGAGGATGGTGGTACGATCCGATCAAGAACAGTTCCGGACAGGGCGCGGACATATCCGTAACCGTTTGTGAGACGAACGCGCTTCGCGCGGCGCGCAACTGCGGGATTGCGGTGGATAAGCGCGTTATAGAAAACGCGATCAAGTGCGTCAAGTCCGCCGCCAACGACGACGGCGGTTTCAGTTATCGCGTGATTAACGGCAAAAAGACGGAAGGCTCCGCCTTTGCGCGCAGCGCCGGGGCGGTCTGCATATTGCTGGCTCTGGGGGCCTACGATTCCGTTGAGGCGAAAAAAGGACTTGAATATCTCATCCGGACGGGGATGCCCGAGAAGGGCGGCATGCAAATGCAATTCGCCGGCGCCTATCTTTATTACGCTTCCTATTATGCCTCGCAGGCGATGTTCATGTCCGGCAAGCAGAACTGGGATAAATGGTGGCCGTTTATACGGGACGTCATGCTCGGTCAGGCGGATTCCCGCGGCGCGTGGCCCCAGAGCGAGGGCGGCAGCAGCGCCTACAGCACGGCCATCGCTCTTATTGTGCTTCAGATGCCTTATCGTTATCTGCCTATTTTCCAGGAAGGTGTGGATAATGCCGCGGGAACGCAACCATCTCCGTAAAGCGACGGGCGATCTTGTCCATACGCTCGTCGAGACGAAAATTCTTACCAAGGAGCAAGCGAAGGAGATAGAAACGCTGCTTGTTGCGGGCAAGCATGAGAAGGCGGGAAAGTTGCTGGGCAGATACCTTGACGGCAAAGAGGAAGGGCGTTCCTCGAAAGACTAGCGCGGCATGACGGCAGGCCGGTCGCAAGCGGCATGTTTTCGGCGGCATCTTTTTTGGTTGTGAGACTTTGATTTTGTTAAGGCTTTCATTATGAGAATCAGCCGGGTCATCGGTATCTTTTTCGCGGCGTTTATCTGCGTTTCGATTTCGGCGGGTCGGGCCGTCCTTGGCGAAGAGACTAAGAAACCGCCCGGAGACGAAAAACTGCGCATCGCCATCGCAAAAGGCACCGAGTATCTCGTTAATATGCAGGACAAGAACACGGGGGCGATACCGGGACAGGGTGCTACGCAACAGAATTATTTTCAACTGGCCGCCACGAGCCTTGCCGGGATGGCGTTTCTGTCCGGCGGGAATCTGCCGGGGCGCGGCCAGTATTGCAGGAATGTTGAGATGGCGTTGAATTTCATCCTCGAGAACGCCATTACACCCAGCGGATACATCCAGTTCTACAACTCCAACATGTACAGCCACGGGTTTGCGACGTTGTTCCTGGCCGAGGCATACGGCACAACTCCCCCCAACAGCCAACTGGGGCAGAAGGTGCACAAGGCGCTGAAGAAATCCGTTCAACTGATAGAAAAGTGCCAGACCGAGGAAGGTGGCTGGTGGTACAATCCCCTGAAGGATTCCGGCCCCAATGGCGCGGACATATCCGTGACCGTCTGCGAGACCAACGCGTTGCGCGCGGCGCGAAACTGCGGCATCGCGGTGGATAAGCGCGTGATAGAGAAAGCGCTCAACTGCGTTAAGGCGGCGCACAATGACGACGGGGGCTTTTGCTACCGGGTGAGCATGAATGGCGTCGCGTTCTCAGGCAGGGATTCGGCTTTCCCGCGCTCCTGCGGAGCGGTTTGCATATTGCAGGCGCTGGGCGCGTATGATTCGCTGGAAGCGAAGCAGGGCTTAGGCTACATTACCGCTAAAGGCCTGCCGACGGGGGACTTGATGAATGGTTCCGGCGTTTCATATTATGCCATCTACTATTTCTCGCAGGCCATGTTCATGTCAGGCAGCGAGTACTGGGATGAATGGTGGCCCAAGATACGCGAACTCCTGTTGTCGAAGCAGGACGCCGACGGCTCCTGGCTCGGCGAGGGCGGCAGGGCCTATGGAACGGCCGTTGCCCTTATCGTTCTTCAGATGCCGAACCGCTATCTTCCGATCTATCAGGAGGGCATTGAGGGCGGCAAGACTTCGTCCTCTGAATGATTGCACCGCCTTCTTTTTGCGGGCCGCTTTCGCAGTTTGCCCCGTCTTTGGGGCGGGGAAATTTTCTGCTATCGACGTCGCCCGCGTAGCCGTATAATAAGCGGCTAGCGGCGGGTTTGTTTCTTGCGGCAAAACATCTGTTCTAGAGGTCAGTCTTATGCGAGTGAAAGGCTTATCACTGGCGATACTCCTGTGCGGCGTGCTCTTGGCCGGCTCTTCCGCGTTTCCCGACGACGGGCAGCCCCAGCCGCCCCCCCAGCCCGCTCCCCCGGTGAACCCGGCGGGGGACGAGGCTTTGCGCAACGGCATACAAAAGGGCCTGGACGTTCTGGCCAGGCTGCAGACGCCGCAAGGCGACATAGGCGAGCAGAACAAACTCGCCAGCACAAGCCTCGCGGGTATGGCGTTCCTCTCCGGCGGCAACCTTCCCGGACGCGGGAAATATTGCAAGAATGTCGAGATGGCAATCAGGTTCATCGTGGACAACACCGCCACTCCAAGCGGGTACCTGCAGTTGGAAGTGTCCAACATGTACAGCCACGGCTTTGCCACGTTGTTTCTTGCTGAGTCATACGGCACGATTCCTCCTTACATGAAACTTCAGCCCAAGGTGTTCAAGGTGCTGAAGAAGTCCGTTGACCTGATTGAGCGGTGTCAGAGCCTCGAAGGCGGCTGGTGGTACAATCCGCAGAAAAACACCGGCGGACAGGGCGCGGACATATCTGTAACCGTCTGCGAGACGAACGCGCTGCGTGCGGCGCGAAACTGCGGCATCGCGGTGGACAAGCGCGTCATAGAGAAGGCGCTCAAATGCGTTAAGAAGGCACAGAATGGCGACGGAGGCTTCAGTTACAGGGTGTACGTTGACCGTCCCAACGACGGTGATTCACAACTCCCGCGATCCGCGGGCGCGGTCTGCGTACTTCAGGCGCTCGGCGCTTACAATGACCCTGAAACGCAAAAGGGTCTGGAATATCTTATGAAAAACACCGAGGGGGGCTTCAAGAACGCTTCATGGCGGTTTTATGCCGCCTACTATCTCTCACAGGCCATGCTCATGGGAGGGGAGAAGTACTGGGTGAAATGGTGGCCGCTGATAAAGGCGGACATGCTTAGCCAGCAAAGCGGCGACGGTTCATGGCAGGGCGAGGGAGGGAAGGGCTACGGCACGGCGGTCGCGCTCATTATCCTCCAGATGCCTTATCGATACCTTCCGATATATCAGGAAGGAATCGAGAAGGCCCCGTCGACACCCCCTGAAGGAACGGGCGGGACGCCGCCGGAAGGAGGCGGGGAGACTCCGGCGCCGTAACACGCGTTTCTCACGGAGGGGGACGGGGGGCAGACCCCTCCCGAAGTTCCGAAGCGGAACTTCTCCTTGGCGTATGACCCCCTTGGGCAAATCGCGGCAATGTGGTTCGGAAGATTTTTCTTTTATTGGCGGAGGCAAAGCCATGCGAGCGACAGGCATCATGTTAGCGGCGCTTCTTTGCGGCGTCCTTATCGCGGGCGTCCCTGTCTTCCCCGATGAACCTTCCCCCCAGGAAACCCCTCCCGCCGTGGCTGCAAAGGACGACGCCCTGCGCGCCGCCATAAGGAACGGGCTGGAATGTCTCGCCAAAAGCCAGAATCACGAGACGGGCATGATAGGCCAGGCGAACCCGCTGGCATCCACGAGCCTGGCCGGCATGGCCTTCCTCTCAAACGGCAGCCTCCCCGGCCGCGGAAAATACGGCCATAACATCGAAATGGCCGTCAGGTGGATTCTTGATAACGCCTTCACTCCTTCGGGGTACTTGCAGTATCAGAATTCAAATATGTATAGCCACGGCTATGCGACCTTGTTTCTCGCCGAGGTTTACGGCACGATTCCTCCTTACATGAAACTTCAGCCCAAGGTGTTAAAGGTGCTGAAGAAGTCCGTTGCCCTGATAGAAAAGTCCCAGGGCAAGGCGGGCGGATGGGTCTACGACCCGACGCCGACTGCGGGGGACTCGGACCTCTCAGTCACCATTACGGAGGCAACCGCGCTGCGCGCCGCGCGGAACGCGGGAATCGCCGTGGACAAGCGGGTGCTGGAGAAAAACCTGAAGTGCATCAAGAACGGCCAGAACTCGGAAGGCGGGTTCTGCTACAGAGTGGGAGTGGGAATGACCGGCGGGGGAGGCTCGACGCTTGGATGCACCGCCGCGTCCGTCTGCGTCCTCCAGGCGCTCGGCCTGTACGACGACCCGGCCACAAAAAAGGGCCTTGAATTTCTGAAGAAGAACCTTCCGAAAGGGCTTGATGAATACCAGTGGTGGTATTACGGCGCGTATTACGTCTCGCAGGCGATGTTCATGTCCGGCGCGGAATACTGGAACAACTGGTGGCCGCAAATGAGAGACATGCTGCTCAAGAGGCAGCAGGGCGACGGTTCGTGGCTTTCTCCGGAAGGCGGGCGCGAATACGGCACCGCCGTGGCGCTCATCGTGCTCCAAATCCCGTATCGCTATCTGCCGCTGTACCAGGAAGGAATCGAAACGGGCGAGACAAAACCGCAAACTCCTCCGGCTCCGTGACGCTTCACAGCGAATCCCGTATTCCCGACAGCACCTTCAGCGCAAGGGCACGCAGTCCCCGCGGCTCAAGGATTCGCGCTTTCTCCTTGAATTTCAGCGTCCACAGCACAAGCGCCTCCGGGTCCGCCTTAAAGATTTCAAGTATCCCGCTTCCGTCGCCGCGGAATGTGAAACTCTCGCGTTCCTTTCCAGTTGCCGCCTTGGCGCTATCCGCTATCATCCAGGCGACGTCGGGATGAAACCATATCTTTGCCCGAGTCCTCTTTCGCCCGCGATACAGCAGCCACCCCGGAAGGCCGATATGCTCCTCCACTCGAAAATCCCGCGGGGGGTCAAAATCCGCGCCGGGCGAGGCTGGTTCCAACTCCCTTACCGCGCCCGCGATTCTTTCCACGTTCCATACCCTAAGCGCGTCCCGCTCATGCGAACGTCCCGCCAGGTACCACCGCCCCTCAAAAAGCGCCATCCCGTAAGGATTGACCGTCCGGACGCCGGCGCGCTTGTTCTCCAGAGACCGATAACGGAAGCGCACCGTCTTGCGCCTGAGAACCGCTTGCCTCAGCGCGGATAGATTATCGCGCTCCTTGCGCCGGGAATCTTTTCCCGTATCGAGAAGAAGCGCCGTCGGCCTCTCTTCACCGAAAGCCTCAGGCGCGCCGGCCCGCAACTTCAAGAGCGCCGAGCGGACTCCGCCAAGCATCGGGTCGGCGTGTTTTCCTCCCGCAAGGTTCGAGATGCAACTCAGCGCAAGCGCCTCCTCGGGCGTTATATTGAGCGGCGGCAGAAAACACTCCTCCCGCGCGATTGTGTAGCCCTCGTCATGCGCTTCGGTAATCGGCGCGAAGCGCACGGGTACGCCCATGGCGCGCAGTTCGTCCTTGTCCCGTTCGAAGCGGCGCTTGATAGTGGCCGTGTCCGCGTCATCGTCGTAGCCCACCACCGTGCCGCAAATCTTCGACCACGGCACCGGCGCCCGCGACTTCAGCAGGTACGCCACGAGGTTGAGAAGCCTCTCGTATTTCGGAATATTCTCCACGGCGGTCATCTATGCTTGCACCCGCTATGTTTCAGGGAACCCCAAATCTTGGAACCACAGACGACCTTGAAGTCCCGATGTCTCATCGGGATTACACGGATTTCACAGATTTTTTGCGAGGGGGGATTTTCTGCCGCTTAATTTGTCATCTGCGTAATCCCGATAAGTCGGGACACCGCAAGGCGTCGTCTGCAAAATCTGCGGTTTCATTTGCCTTCGACGATGGCGATTTCCTTGTCGGTGAGGCCGTAAAGTTCATAGACCAGTTTATCAATCTCGGCATCCGTCGAGTCAATCTGCCGCTGAACCACCGTCCGCTCCTGCTCGCTCTTCGCCTTCGCAACCTGCTTATGCAAAGCCAGCATTTGCCATTGTTCTATCACGGGATACGACGTAGTGAACACTCTGGAGGGGTTTAGAGAAACTGCTCAAGAGGCGCGTCTTTTATCTTGTCGGAAATATAGGACTCGAGATCAGATCTACTCATATCGCAAATCCTGTTTTTATAGCCGACTCTGCGGGCCAGTTCTTTGGCGACTTGCTGTGGCCAGGTTCCCATACTCATCTGGATTATCACGCCGTCTATCTTTTGGGCCAGTTCCCGTATTCTGCTGCGCTCGCCTATTCTGTCCACAATGATTATTGTCGCCATGTAAAATTTCCTTTTGCCAAATTCAGATTCGCGCTCAAATCGCGAAACCTTGTCTAATGATATTTCCGGATTGCCGCGACCAATAAAACCTATGTCAAACCGTACGCCTCGTCCCGGTTCCATCATTAGAGTTGCATCGCTTTCCCGCTTTTCCTTTCGTGACGTGAGCCAAAAGCACTTGGTGAGATCAGCGCCAATATCCTTTTCTAAGACATGGCGAAATCCTAGGACGTGCAAAAGGGAACCAAGAACCAATCGTTCAAATAGTTTTCCGTGGGTAGATTTGTCTGACCCTCTAATGGTTAGCGTTTGCGCTCCAACAGTGCTGAGCAATTGTAGTACGAACCGCCAGTCAATAGGGGTTTTCCCTTCACCGCCAAGCCCCATGCTTCCACTTAGTTGACCATATTCTTTTCCGCATATCTCCGCAACCTCATCCTGTGAGTGAGCAAACTGTTCAGCATATTCCTGCAGAATTCCTTTGTCGTCCCTGAGAACATTTTGAAAGGCTTTGTCGTTAAGTCCGATAAGCCACTGCAAAACCCAGCGTTCCCACTTTTCTCTTTTGGCCGCCAGCCCTGCGCAGGCAAGTTTTGCAGCCTGCCGTGCGAATCCGCTGTCAGCCTTGCCGCCGCGTATGAACGTAACCAGGGTGGCCGCATTTATCAGAGCGATTTTTCTTCTCGTAAGGGCTTCCGTGGAATCCCTGAGATTCCCACCGCATAATATTTTCAGCGTTATTTCCCGAATTGTCTCGACACCCAACCGTTTTACGAGTTCGGGTCCTTTGCCTTTCGTCAGATCGACCATCTGGGCAGGTATGGTGTTGAAGATGGGCCGGGCGGGATCGTCCTTCATCTCTCGTTTCATGACCGCATCCTTTCACAGTAGCCTGTGTGAATCACGAATTCCCTCGCAATTCACAAACAGTACGTTTTCCGCTTCTTTCCCGAGCCATTCCATGCAGCCTTGACGGATTTCCTCGATATATGCTGGGTTCTCTTCTATTAACACAAATTTTCGCGACAGTTTTACAGCAGACTTGCCAACAGTCCCGATACCGGCGAAAGGGTCTAAGATGACATCACCAATAAATGAATAGTATCTGATGACTTTTTCAGCCAGATCCATGGGGAAAACGGCCGGGTGTTTAGGGTGTGTCGCAGGGTGTATTCGCCACACATTAGTTCGTTCGTAATCGTCCGGTATTTTTGACGCCTTCACGAGTTCCTGCTTTGGGTGACAGCGTATGTTCCAGTCAATCAGATTGTCGGAATGCTTTCTGTAAACAAGCACGTATTCCGTTACTGGCACAGCCTTATATTGCAGCGGGTTGCGATCAGCCGCAAATCGGCGACCTCTGCCCGTTGCCCATCCCGCACCCTCCGGTTTCACCCAGATAATGTCATCAATAAAATCAAATCCTTCTTCGACAAAGATGCGATGTATGTCAAAAGGAACGGCGATTCGTTTTGATGCGTCGTTTCGGCTGGTTCTGCGAACCAGCACGGGTGCCGTATTCATCACAAAAAAGCGTCCCTCGGCAAGTACCCGATGCGTACTCTGAATCACTTTTCGTATTTTCAGCAAATAATCTTCGTAATCCACGAAGTCTGAATATTCGGGCCTTGCATTATAGTATGGCGGAGAAGTGAACACCAAATCCACCGATTGGGCCGGTAGGTTGTGCAATTCGACTTCACTGTCCCCCAGTATAACCGTGTTTCCAAGGGATGATAATATATATGTCCCGTTAGAACGCCGAGCCTTACGTCCTGCAGTGCCATTGGGCCGCCCCAAGAGCCTTGTTTCCAGCACATCCTTTGTGGTTGATTTGCCTGCGACGATTAGCGATGTCTTCGCATCTATTACCACCTCGCCGATACGCTCGTGCGTATTCTTGCCAATCAGCGGCACCCGCCAGAAATGTTGCCTGTCATCTATTTCAGGGAGGCCAAGTCCCAGCGCATTCTCAAGATTAACATAAGAAAGCCAGTTAAGGCATATTTGTCTGGCTTGCTTTACGTCGAGTACTGCGTACTCCCGGTTAATGGCAACTCTGGGCATTCTCTTACCGTTTCTGGGATGCTGAATCTCTGCCTTGCCGGGTTCCCGGGTAATCAGGTACGGTTGCGTCTCATCGCTTACTCTCGGTTCATGAGAACTCATATCTGAATAATGCTTACTCTGTCTGGTTATGGATTTACCCGTCTTTCCCATTTTGCTATCAGGCTTTCTCATAGCGCGTAATCCCGCTTTTGCTTGTTTTGTTGCCATAATATTACAGTTGGTAAATTGTCGAAGATGCCAATTAACGAAGATTAAATTATAGACTGGTGGCGCGACTTTGCAATGAGTTTCCCTATAGTTAGTAGGATTCCATCCTTGTCGGCTTCACCGCCGGCGAGTGTGGTCGGCTTCCCTTGTACGCGGCGGCGTGGTATTCGTCGCGGTGGCGCTCGAAGTTTTCGACCAGGCGGATGATTTCCTTCGGAGCGGTCATGTAAATCCTTTCAGTCTATTAATTCCCCATAAGGCGTCGAAGCGCGTTGTTATGATTTAAGGATATTTGGGGAGCGTTGTCAATTTGATTCTCTGAATCCGCGACCATCAGCGGCCATCAGCGGCTAAATTCTTTGCGTCCTTTGCGCCTTTGCGGTTAAAATAAATTTAAGAAATTTTCAAAAAGTCCTTGACGCTCGCAATTTGACGGGATATGCTTCGTCATGCGCACACAATATCATGTGTACTTGGGCACATGGTGCGGTGTGCGGGAGAACGAAAAACCAAAAACCCAAAAACGAAAAACCAGAAACAGGGGGATTTTCATTTTTCGTTTTTCGCTCTTCGTTTTTTCCGCGCGGCGGCGGGCTCCCGCGGAAGGCGGGACAAGGGCTGCGGGAAAATGCGAAAAATGCGACAGTCGGCTCACGGGAAAACGCGCGTAAGGGCATGTGATATATGCGGTAATGGCCTGCAAAGGATGAAACAAAAATGCGACAAAATGCGACGGAAATGCGAAAAAATGCGACGGAAATGCGACAAAATGCGACGGAAATGCGACGAAATGCGACGGAAATGCGACGAAATGCGAAAGTTTTGGCGCGGGACGTGTGCCCTTCTGGTTACATTGCGGCGGGTATTCCAGGGCTTGAGGTTTTGGCCTTTGCCCTTCCACCCGACTACCGCCCGATCTTCAGGCGCTCGGCGTTTATTTCGGGCAGGCCGCGGCAAAAGAAATTCGTCCCTGGCGGCTTGGCAGTAAACAAAACGTGTGCCCTTAATTTTAGGGGACATGTACCCTAAAATGCCCTAAAATGCCCTAAAATAGGGTACATCAGAAGGCATCAAAAACCGTTAACGTTTGGCAGCATGGCATGTTAAAAGAAATAGGGGGGAGGGGGGTATCGGAATTTAGGGCATAATGCTCTAAAACCGTTAAGACGGCATGGCGGAAATCCTCGGGACAGGGTTCGCGGCGGGATTTGGGTTGACGGGCGTACTATTGCGGTTATAATAAGGAAAAATCCGCCGGATTTGCGGCGGAATTTTTGCGCCTGGGTAGCTCAATCGGCAGAGCGCGGCTTTCGTAAAGCCGAGGTTACGGGTTCGACTCCCGTCCTAGGCTTTTTTTACGCCGGCTGTTTCTCCAGCGCCAGCGGCAGGTCGATGTTGAAGGTTACCCCTTCCGTTTCACCTGACGAGACGCTTATCTTGCCCCCGTGTCGCTCCACGATTGTTTTGGTGATGGGCAGTCCCAGTCCTATTCCTTCGCACGAGCGGGTCATATAGTGTTCCGCCTGTTTGAAGCGGCGGAAGATTTTTTCCCTGTCCTCTTCGGATATGGGCCGGCCGTTGTTGCCGATGCTTATGCGTGCCGTTCCGTTTTGGCGGGTGATGCGTCCTGTAATGACAAGGTCTTGTTTGTTCTGGTTGAATTTCAGCGCGTTGCCTACGATGTTGTTGATTGCATGGCACAGCAGTTTGACGTCCACGTCCGCCAGCACCGATTCGTTCGGCAGGTCCACCGTCATCTCCGCTGCCTGCTTCTTGTTCTCGGACGCCGTCTCAAATAGTTCCGCGAGGAGTTGATTCAGGTCCGCTCGCTCTTTGTTCAGCACCACGCGGTCGTTCTGCAGGTCCGCCATCATGAGAAGACTTTCAACCACTGCTGCAAGCGCGTTTACGCCCTCGACGGCGGTGACAAGCAGTTCCCTTGCCTCGCCGCTTATCTGGTCGCTGAAAATATCGCGCATGGCTTCCAGGCCGCCCTGGACATTGGTCAGCGGCGTGCGGAGTTCGTGCGATATGAGCGCCAGGAATTCGTCTTGAAGCCGGTTCAGTTCCCTTAATGCCTTGACTTCGTTTTGAAGTATCTGGAACTGTTTGGCCTTTTTGAAAATAAGCGGGATTTGATCCAGATCACGGATGGGCTTGGTGATGAAATCGGCCGCGCCGTTCTTGATGGCCTGGACTGCGGTCTCGATGGTGCCGAATCCGGTTATTACCACCACGATTAGGTCCGGCTGGGTTTCCTTGGCCAGTTTCAGGAGCTCCAGGCCGTTCATGTGCGGCATCTGTATGTCGGAAAGCAGGACATCGAAGCGCTCTGCCTGAAGCATCTCCAGCGCCTGTATGCCGTCGTTGGCGGTCTTGACCGTGTGACCGTCACGCTCCAGTACCAGATTCATCAACTCCCTGATGGTGGGCTCATCGTCCACCACGAGAACTTTAAAACTTTCTCTGCTCATGTTCTTATGCCTCTTTCCCCCCGACTAAGTACTTCCGCCACATCGAGCGCGTTGAAGCGTGGTCGGAAAGCAAATCCTCTGTGGCATGGAAAAATGCTTTTCCGGTTACCTTTTCCAGTGCTTCTTCCGAAACAGAGGACAGAACAAAAGACTGGTCATCAAGCAGATTTGAAAGTGCAATAGCCGTTCTCTTTGAACCAAATCCCGCTAGGGCTTTTATTGCACGAATCTTGGCGGATTTGTCTACCGTAATATTCCTTATCGTCTCAATTAGGGCCGTTTCTTTATCACTTTTCCCGTTGCCCCACCACGATTTCCGGCGTCGTATCGCCTTGTCCCGTTCGTCCAGCGGGGCGTTGGAGACGAAATCGAAAGACTGCGCCGTTACGCTATCCAAGGCGCAGCCCGCATAGAACCTGAGCGCCTCGTTTTCATCCGACAGCGCGTTGATCAGGTACGGCACGGCCTGCCACGCATCGATCTCCCTCAGGCCTATGGCCGCCTCAACCTGATTGCGCTGGTCGCGCCGGTTCTGCAACTGAGTTATCAGGCGCTGCACAGGCTTCTCGTGCATCTTGGATTGCCACCACTCTCGCCATTTCTTAACTCCGTCCTGCCGCTCTTCAGCCGATCCTTCCGCATTGTATTCCACGTAGTAAAACGTCATCGCCTTGAGCGATTTTGCGGCTTCGGCGCGCACGGTGGGCGCCTCGTCCTCAAGCGTGTCCAACAGATACGGCACCGCTGTTTGGCCGAACTTCGCGAGCCGTCTGGCTGCTTCAAACCGGTTTCGAGGCTCCTTGTCTTTCAGTTCTCTTGCGTACAATTCCAGCGGCGCAAGACCCTTCACTCTCGCGGCATACTCCGACCAGTGCGCCGCCGCATCAACTCCCTCGGGCGTCTTGTGCCCGGAGGCAATCTCGAGCAAGCGGACATAAGTGCCCCGTTTTTTACTGTCAGCCTGCGCAAGGTCGGCGGCAAGTGCTTGTATGTGCATGTAAGACGCCAGCCGGACCATTGCCGTCTCACATGCTGCGGCCCTTGCGCCGTCCGCGGTTAAGTATAAAGCGGAAATCGCCGGCACCGCGTCTTTCGCCTGCAGGAGCCTCAACGCCTCCAGCGCCTTCAGGCAAACCTTCTCGTCCTTATCCCTGATTGCCTTGGCCAGCGGTTTTGCCGCTTTCTTTTCATGCAGCCGCCCCAACGCTTCCGCTGCAAGCGCCCGGCCTTCAGGCGTGGAATTCCCCAGGTCATCAATCAGCCAGTCAGCGGGCACGCCGTCGCGGTATTTCGCAAACCAGTCCTTCCACGCCTGCGAAAGATAGGCGT
>Ga0315288_10001388_pt1 | contig 31344 bp, 28 predicted proteins | sample YL17G11_20_MG_FD_203454 | JGI IMG/M metagenome (GOLD analysis project Ga0315288, IMG submission 203454) | Sediment microbial communities from Yellowstone Lake, YNP, Wyoming, USA - YL17G11_20 | ecosystem: Environmental > Aquatic > Freshwater > Lake > Sediment | place: USA: Wyoming | collected...
CTCGGCATAGGTGAAGATGACGGTCCTGGAGAAATAGCGCATTCATAAATAGCCGAGGGCGAAATTAAAATCTCGTGCCGGGGGGAACTTTTTCCTCTTGACAAGGGCCTTTTAATGGGTGCTTCGCTGGCGCTCGCAATGACTCTTTCGTGACTTTTTACGGGACCATCAATTTCGGTTTACCCTTAACATATATTCTGAATTTTGTCAAGCCATATTCTTTCCTTGCCATATTCTTTCCTTGCTTTCCTTGCCCGGCTTCCGCCTTGAATGGCCTTTCTCATTATGCGCAGAGAAAATGAGCGCATAGAAAAAGTCTTCGCCCGATGGTTTGTCCCCCACCGGGGATTCGGCCGCTCCTCGCACGGTCCTGGCAGATCATGAAAATGAAAAGTGAAGGGGGGCAAGAAAAAAATCCACTTGCAACCATGATTTGAATGTGCTACACAGTCAATTCAGGAAATCATACCCCATCTCTCAAAGATGCTGTCGGGGTGTGAAAGGAGGGGACCATGCTGTATGACGCCCTGCTGACAGAACAGGAGAAAGCATTTCGAGATGAAGTGCGGAGATTTGTCCGCGATGAAGTGCCGGCAGACCTCCTGCGGGCCATGGACCGGGACGAGACTAAGTTCCCTTACGAGTTCATCGCCAAACTGGCTCAGCATGGCCTGCGTGGGCTGAGGTTTCCCAAAAAATGGGGAGGGCGGGAGTTACCCTGGACTGCGGAAGTCGTGGCCGAAGAGGAAGTGGGGATTCTGGGAGTGGCCTTGGGATGCGCCTTCGTGATGACCTCCATCGTAGGCGAGGCGCTCAACGTCTTTGGAACCGAGGAACAAAAAGAGCGGTTTCTAAGACCTATCATCACGGGAACGAAGATACCGGAAGAAGCCCTCACTGAGCCGCGAGGGGGCTCTGATTTCTTCGGAGCAACCACCAAAGCAGTCCCGGATGGCAATTCTTTCATTCTCAATGGCCAGAAGCGTTTTGTGGTAGGCGCGGAGGCAGCTGACTTCTTCACGGTTTACTGTAACACGGATCCCAAAGCACCTCTTCATCAGCGGATCTCCATGTTCATCGTGGAGAAAGGCCCGGGAGTCGAGGTTGAACATGTTTACGGTCTGCTGGGATGCCGCGGCACTGGCGTTGGACGGCTGGTCTTCCGGAACTGTCGCGTACCCAAAGAGAACCTGGTCGGGAAGCTGGGATACGGGGGCCTGATTTTTGACCGGATGATGATCCCGGAGCGCCTCACTTCCGCCGCCGGTGCGATCGGGGGCGGCCGCGCGGCTCTGGAAATCGCCATCCGGTATAGCGACCGAAGGGTGGCCTTTGGCCAGAAAATCCGAAAGTTCCAGGCCGTAAACTTTATGATCGCCGATGCCATGACCCGGCTGGACGCTGCCCGAGGACTAACCTATGGTGCGGCCAAGACAGTAGACCGAGGTATGCCCCATCGCCGGCTGGTGAGTGAAGCCAAGAAATTTGCCACCGAAGCCGGCTGGTCTATCGTGAACACGGCCATGCAAGTGATGGGAGGAATTGGGTATACCAATGTTTATCCTTTAGAGCGGTATTTGCGGGACTCCCGGCTGTGCCTCATTTGGACCGGGACGAGCCAGATCATGGACGCCCTTATCCAGCATGAAACTTTCGCCGAATTTTTGGGCGACCTGAGTGACCGGCGGAATGTGGAAATGGATGCCATGGGCATCGACGCCCAGAAGGAAAAGATTTACACGGATGAAGATATGTGGAAGAATTTTTAAGGAAGTGGTCAACGATCAGCTGTCAACCAAACAAAATGTCATTAAGCTGACCGCTAAAAGCTGTATTTCCATGCCCTACCGAATAACAGATCTTTGCACGAACTGCGGTGAATGTCTGAAAGTTTGCCCCCTGGAAGCTATTATTCCGGGAGAAGATAGTCCCAGAATCGATCCCGACCTTTGCACTGACTGCGGAACCTGCTCAGACATCTGCCCTGCCAGGGCGATTGAAGGTGGATGAAGATCAGCCGTTCGGGAAGAAAACGAGTGTTCGGAGGTTTGTCAGCCTATATAGATGAAATAAGAGACGCCAAATATCTTCCATAGAAAGGAGATCACCATGAAGAAGAATTGTTTTATCGCCTTTATGCTCGTTGGGACCTTATTGCTCTTTCCGGCCACTTCCCTCTGGGCCCAGTCATCTAAAGTGATCAAGATCGGAGCCCCCATTCCGCTGGGGGGAGCAGGGGGAGCCTACGTAGGAATCGCCTGGGGTTACAATGACTGCCAGAGTTACTTCGCCGCAAAGGGGGGCATTCGGGGATACAAAGTTGTTTATCTGGTGGAAGACAATCGCTGGGATGTCACCACGGAGATTGCCGTCATCAACCGCCAGCTGACCATGGAGCCCAAAGAGGAGCTCCTCCTCTTTTGCGGAAATCTGATCACCGGGACCCTCAAGGCCCTGAGCGAGAAGATTAATCAGGAAGTTCGGATTCCATCCATTGCCCTCTCCTACTCGGTGGAAATGTTCGGGAGTAAGGGCGGGCCCTCAAAATACCCCTATTACTTCTCGTTCGGCCCGGACTATTCCCAGCAGGTCGGGCTTCTTCTGCGGTACATCAAGAGAGATCACAAGAAGGACACTCCACCGCGCCTGGCCGTGGTATATTCCCCCACGGAATACGGCCGCGATCCCCTTTCCGATCTGAAGGAAGATGTCGTCAGGCTGGGAATCAAAATCGTGGCCGAGGAGGAGATGGCCATCACCGCCTCGGATGTTACCTCCCAGATCATCAACATCCGTAAAGCCCAGCCGGATTACATCATCTGGCATGGATTCCTCCCTGGAATGCTTGTGGCCCCCGTTTTCTTAAAGACGGCCCGCCAATATCTGCCGAAAGTACCGATTCTGGGCACGCATTACCAGACCACTTTGAGCATGATCCTGGCGGGTGCCCAGGCAGCGGATGGGCTCATTGGCGTAAGCACCCAGGTCCAGTGGGAAGAGACCAACAACCCCTTTGTCAGACTTGTCCACGAACAGGCTGCCAAAAGCAAACGGCAGTTTCCCGCTGGGGAACCCCCAAATTACATGGGGGGATGGATATTGGGGCTGATGGCGGCCCATGCGGTGGATGTGACTGTTGCTTCGGGAGATGTCAGCCGGGAAGGAATGAAGAAAGCCCTCGAGAAATCGACCTGGGATTTTGACGGGATGTACGAAGGCCGAAAATTCTCCTACGCCTCCCACAAAGTCCCCATGGCCAGGATCTATAAGGCTTCCTTCGCCCAAAAGCAATGGAATCCCATCACCCCCTGGCTGAACGCAGATGAAGAACTGAAATAGAAAGTCTCTCCCTAGGGGGAAAACGATGGATTTTCTCCAGTCCTTGGGCTCTGGGATCCTGAGCGGCCTGGCCTACGGCCTCCTCGGCCTAGGTCTCGTCCTTATTTTCCGGGCCTCGGAAGCGTTTAATTTCGCTGTGGGTGAATTCCTCGTTATCGGGGGGTTTCTCTTCTATATCCTCTACTTTGGCTGGCATTTGCCGTTTCTCATCTCCCTTCCCATCGGCCTCGGGGCCGCGGCAGTTTTCGGGGCCATCGTCGAGCGATTGACCATTAAGCCTCTGATGGGAAGGCCTGCCTTATCCATGACCATCGTCACTCTGGGTCTCTCCAATATCCTGGCCGGGGGGCTTCAGGCAACCGCCGGAAGCAACCCCTATTCCTTCAGCCTCGGTCTTCCGGACTTGACAGTGGAGTTAGGTATTCTCATCTATCCTTCCCCCCAGGTCTGGGCAGGAATCCTTTCCCTCGTCTTTTTTTGCCTGGTTCTTTTTTTCCTCTACCGGACCCGCTGGGGCCTGGTCATCCAGGCCACCTCGGAGAGCCAGGTCAAAGCGCTCTGTTTTGGCATCAATGCTCAGTTTGTCCTTCTCCTCGTCTGGGCCATCGCCACGGTCTGCATCGGCGCGGCGGGGATCGTCATTGCCAACCTGGGGGCGCTATCCTTCCAGACCTCTCTCGTCGGTCTCCGGGCGATTCCCGTAGTCCTGATCGGTGGCCTGGATAGCATCCCGGGGGCCTTGGTCGGAGGCCTGATCGTCGGGGTCGTCGAGGCCCTGACGGGAGCCTACATCGAGCCGCTGGGACTGATTGGGTTCAAAGAGGTCGTCCCCTATCTGGTCCTGCTCGTTACTCTTTTCATCCGGCCCTATGGCCTTTTTGGGACGGTGCGAATCGAGAGGGTTTAAAAATGCTCCGGGTCGAAAACCTGCGGGTCGTCTATCAAGAGGTGATCTCCGTCCTCCACGGGGTGTCCCTCAAAGTCCCGGATCGGGAGGTCACCGTCCTGCTCGGGGCAAACGGGGCGGGCAAAACAACTATGCTCAGGACCATTTGCGGCCTCCTTCCGGTCTATGAAGGGAAGATCATCGAAGGGAATGTTCTCCTCGACGAAAAACTTCTCAACCGTCTCGACTCCTCCACCATTGTCAAGAAATTTCGGGCTACCTATGTCATGGAGGACCGCCCCGTCTTCTGGTATCTCACCGTGGAGCAGAATTTGAAGGTTGCCGCTTTTTCCCGCTGGAACAAAGAGGTGGCCGCTGATGTTGAAAAAGTAATAACCGTCTTCCCGGTGTTGGCCAGCCTTCGGGAGACCAAAGCAGGCTACCTCTCCGGCGGAGAGCAGCAGATGCTGGCCATCGGCATGGCCCTGATGACCCGGCCCAAGATCCTCCTGCTGGATGAGCCCTCTCTGGGGCTTGCTCCGCTCATCGTTCGGGAACTGTTCAGCATCATCCGGAATCTAAACCGAGAAGGGCTGACCATCTTCCTCGTTGAACAGAACGCCCATGCAGCCCTCTCCGTGGCTCACACGGGATACGTGATCGAGAATGGTCGAATCGTCCTGGACGGCCCTTCTGAAGAGCTGATCAAGAACAAAGATGTGCGGGAATTCTACCTCGGCGCAGCCCGCGGCGAGCAGCAGAGGTTCCGGGAGGCCAAGCGTTACAAGAGGAGGAAGAGATGGCTGTAAACGGGCCCCTTCTGCAAATCGAAGGCTTGACCCTTTCCTTTGGAGGTGTGAAGGTCCTCCGGGAGGTCACGTTTCACGTCCCCAGAGGGGTCTTTTGTTCCATCATCGGGCCGAATGGGGCGGGAAAGACCAGCCTTCTCAACTGTATCAACGGGCACTACCAACCCCAGGCGGGACGCATCATCCTCGACGGGGAGGACGTTACCTTGCGCAAACCTAACCACATTGCCCGGAGGGGGGTGGCCCGGACTTTTCAAAAAATCGAGCTTTTCCCCCACATGACCGTCCTGGATAATGTGAAACTGGGCAGGCACTTCCTGATGCGATCCTCTCCGCTGAGCTGCTTTCTCAGGCTGCCGGGGATGGTCCGAGAAGAGTTCGATCATCGCCGGGAGCTGGACGATCAGGTGATCGACTTCCTGGGTCTCTCGGGAGTCCGCAACCGGATCGTATCCAGTCTTCCCCATGGGATTCGCAAAAGAGTAGACCTGGCGAGGGCCCTGGCCATGAAGCCGAGGCTCCTTTTGCTCGACGAGATCATGGCCGGAATGAGCATCGAAGAAAAAGAGGATATCGCCAGTTACCTGATGGACATCCACCGGGACTGGAGAGTGACCATGATTTGGATCGAGCATGACCTGGCAGCGGTGATGGAACTTTCTTCTCACGTCACAGTCCTGAATTTCGGGGAAAAGATCGCCGAGGGAACCCCCGAAGAAATTCAAAAACATCCTGCAGTCATCGAGGCCTACTTGGGAAGCCAGGAGGAGGACACCACGGTCTAATGACCCTGTCCCTTTGTAGAGAGGGAAAAGACCCCGCGGAACTATGGCATCGGAAACCTTAATCCAACTGCTCATCGAAAGGGCGAGGAACCACCCGAACCGGATGGCCCTCCGGGAAAAGAAGTACGGGATCTGGATTCCCACGACCTGGGCGGAATTCTGGCAAAAGTCGGCTGCCTTTGGGCTTTTCCTCAGGTCTCAGGGTTTGAAACCCGGCGAATGCGTGATCGTCCTGGGGGACAACAAACCGGAGTGGCTCATCGCCGAGTTTGGAACCATGGCCGGCGGCGGAGTGATCAGCGGCATATACCCCGACAGCCTCCCGGAAGAGGCTCGCTACCTGATCGAAGCCACGGACGCTCGTTTCGTCGTGGCCGGCGACCAGGAACAGGCTGACAAGCTTCTGAAAATCTGGGAGGCTATTTCCTCTCGGGTTCGGGCCGTTATTGTCTGGGATTCCCGTGGGATGAACCATTACTACAGCCAGTATCCATTTCTCCTGCGATTGGAAAAATGCCTGGAGGAAGGCTCGCCGGGGACTCCCATCCCTTGCCAAGAAATTGTTCCCTCTTCTCCCGAGCAGATCGCCATGATGCTGACTACCTCCGGGACGACCGCCAAACCGAAACTGGCTCTGCTCAGCAATCATAACCTTCTCTTCCTGGCCCGCAGCTTCGGCCAGGTTGTCCCCATGGATGAATCGGACGACATTCTCTCCTTGGCCCCCATGGCCTGGATCGGGGAACAGCTTTATGATGTGGTCCGCTTTCTGGACTGCGGGTTTCGCTACAACTTCCCGGAGGATCCGGAAACGATGCGCCGCGACCTCATCGATCTGCAACCCACTTATTTCGGAGGGACCCCTTCCCGTTGGGAAGACATTGCTTCCTCCATCCAGGCCTCCATTGACAATGCGGACTTTTTAAAACGCCTGGCTTACCGGCATAGTATCAAGCTCTGCTTGAAAGCCGTGGAAAAAGAGCTGGCCGGAGAGCCTGTAGGCTTCTGGACCGAAGCAATCAGAAGGCTGGCCCGTTTCTTGGTCATCCGTCCGCTGACCAAACAGGTGGGCCTCGGCAAAGTCAAAGTGGCCATCACCGGCGGAGCTGCCATATCGCCCGAGGTCTTCAAATACTTCAAAGCCCTGGACATCGACATGCGTCAGATCTATGGGCAGACGGAGTGCAGCGCCATTGCCACCTGCCACCGGGAAGGAAACGTGCGGCCCGAGTCAGCGGGAGTGGCCCTTCCGGACGTCACGGTCAAGATCTCCGAGGTCGGGGAGATCTTGGTGGGAGGCGAAGGAGTGATGGTCGGGTACTACAAGAACCCCGAGGCCACGGGCCAATCGATCACCGCAGATGGTTTTCTGCGGACCGGGGATGCGGGATACCTGGACAAGGATGGCCACCTTTTTGTCTTTGACCGGTACAAGGATGTCATGCACCTGGCCGAGGGCACGCGGTTTGCCCCGCAGGATATCGAGACTCGCCTGAAGTTCAGCCCCTACATTCGCGAGGTCGTAGTGATCGGAAATGCCCGACCCTACATCAGCGCCCTGATTAGCATCGACCTGGAAAACGTGGGCAACTGGGTCAAAAAACGCGGCGTCGCGTATACCACATTTCATGATCTATCCCAGAAACCAGAGGTCTACCAGTTGATCCGCAGTGATATCGCCCGGCTCACCGCGGCATTTCCGGATGCCATGAAGATTCGGCGCTTTGCCAATTTGATCAAAGAACTCCACCCTGACGACGGGGAACTCACCCGAACTCGAAAAGTCAGAAGAGCCCTCGTCTATGAACGCTATGAGCCTCTGATTCGTTCCATTTATGACGGGGAGGGGGATCACTTTCTGGACGTCCGGATCCGTTTCGAAGACGGCCATGAGGCCATTTTCAGCGGCCGGGTGAGGATTATGGAGGTGTGATGAGAAAAGGGTTCTCTTACCAGTACAACCGCTATTTCGCCTCTTCCGCCCATTCGAGCTACGACGAAGCCGAATCCATCTTTCCCAGCCGCTTTCAGATTTCTGGCTTTTACATCTTCACCGCGGCGCTCCTCGGGGGTCCCTTTTTGGCCAGCGAATACGGCCTCTATCTCCTGAACCTCTGGCTCATCCAGCTCGTTTCGGCCACCGGCCTCAATCTCCTGACCGGCTACACCGGGCTTCTTTCGCTGGGCCAAGCCGCTTTTATGGGCGTGGGAGCCTACACGATGGCCCTGCTGACCGTTCACGCGGGGTTCCCCTTTCTGGCAGCTCTGCCGATCTGCGGGATTGTGGCTGCTCTCTTTGGAATATTGATCGGGATCCCTTCCCTGCGGATCAAGGGATTCTACCTAATGGTGGCCACCATTGCCTTTCAATTCCTCATGGATTACATCCTGGTTCATTGGGAAAAGGTCACCCGGGGGATTCGGGGAATTGAACTCACGACGCCCGCGCTTTTTGGAATTTCCCTGAAAACGAACTTTGCTTTCTATTTCTTCGCTCTGGCCATCACGGCCTTCATGCTCTGGGGAGCTAAGAATCTGATCCGGTCGCGGGTTGGGCGCGCCTTCATGGCCGTGCGGGACAACGACATCTCAGCCCAGATCATCGGCATTCCGATCTTTCCTTACAAGCTGCTCTCCTTCTCGATCAGTGCCTTTTACGCAGGGATCGCCGGGGCTTTATGGGCTCTGCTTTACCGCAACGCGGTTCCAGAGCATTACACCCTCATGCCCTCGATCCAATACCTGGCCATCGTTCTCGTCGGGGGCCTGGGGAGCCTCGTGGGCACAATTTTCGGCGTAGGGTTCATCCTTCTCCTTCCCGAAGGGTTGAACCTGCTCGTCAGCTACCTGGCCCGCACCATCCATCCGGACCTGATGGTCTTCCTGGCTCCGGCCAAATCGATTCTCTTCGGGGCTTTGATTGTCCTTTTCATCCTCTTCGAACCGGAGGGATTGGTGGGGGTCTGGAGAAGGTTCAGAGACTATTTCAAGATCTGGCCCTTACCCTACATATCGGGATAGATTTTCCAGTATTTTCCTCCGGGTCTCCCTTAGCTGATTTCTTTTAGGAATCTTTCGTTTCATTTCAGCGAAGAATTTAATAACCGCTTCTCAATTCCAAATCTCCTAACCCGGCCAATACGGAACCAATCAGGAATTCGCTCAAAATCCCCCCTGCCCCCCTTTTCTAAAGGGGGGCAGGGGGGATTTCCAAAATTTGCCCCCATTTTTAGCCCAATTTCATTCGTAAGCGCCTAACGGAAAGAAATATTACCTTTTTGGGGGTCTCGGAAGAAAGATTTGTTTCCTCCCCCCAGATTTCTCCCGCTGCAGGCAAATCTTTCTGAAGGAGTCTGGCCGCGCGCAGATTAGTGGAAAGATTTCGGCAAAAAGATGAATTCCTTTTCTATTTTTCATGGCAGGATTAAATAAAGAAATTGTTTAAAAGTTAATAAGAATCACATATTAGAGATCGCAAAGAATATGGCTCATTTTTTGCGTTTGATATGTGGTTACTATGTTGACTAGGCGGGAAGTATTGGTTCAACTGAAAAGAATGGGTGCACAAAAACCATCTTCCCTAAAAGCTTATCTCAGAGATTTTGAGAAGTATATGTTAATAAACTACGGCCTGGATGTGGTTAAGACGAAAAAACAAAAAAGACCTGTAGGCGATCTACCCTTTCCATTTCGAGAAAAAGCGGACCCTCCAGCAGGAAAGGTTCGTATGGAGAAGATAAGAAGAGAAAACTCCCAGAAGAATTTCGGTTGACAATATTTTTTCAATCTCCTATAGGGGGTTACTCCGGATTACTCCTCTATCCCAAACGCATCGGGCCAATTTTCAAAATGTTCGCTAAGGTGTACGGTATTCTTTCGGTTTATTAAAATCACCAAGGAGTTAGAAGATATTGTCAAAAGTTCTATGAAAAACCGATCTGGAACATGCGGAAAGACAAGGAAAACCCTCCCCCTTGAGGGGGGAGGGAAAAGGGTGGGGGTGAAAGGCCTGCCGGGCGTAGCAAGAAGACTCAGGAAACACTCTCCGGATACAGAGTGACATCTGTGGAGGTATCTGAGAGACAGACAGATAGAAGGTTTCAAGTTTCGTCGCCAACAACCCGGTGGCAGTTAGGTTGTGGATTTTGTGAACCTGGAAAAGAAAGTGGTCATAGAGTTGGACGGAGGGCAGCACGCCCTCCATCCAGGCGATAGGATTCGTGATAAATGGCTCCGGGCTGAAGGGTATAAGGTGCTGCGATTCTGGGATAACCAGGTATTCAGCAACTTAGAAGGTGTTTTGGAGACCATCCGAGATGCCCTTCTCACCCCTCACCCTGACCCTCTCCCCCAAGGGGAGAGGGAATATAACTTTTGACAAAACGAGTTAGGAAGAAGGGAGGAATAACAATGAAAAAAGAAAAGAGAAGACTTCTGTCACCCGTCCTTTTGGCTTTTCTAGCACTGCTCGTCCTTTCCTGCGGTGGCGGAGGAGGGGACAGCGGTCCCAGCAGCGTTACTCCGCCTCCATCAACGCCCGTTTATACCCTATCAAGTGAGCAGGCAGTCATGAAGAAGGATTATGGGTACCCTGAATATTTAGCCATCTCGGTCAATTCAAATACGGGAAGAAGGGAAGAAGCATGGGCTTATACAAAACTTGGGAAAAGGTATATTTATTGGGATGGAAAGAGGGTTAAAGAGGAGAATGTAACCGTTCCCCCCAATACTAGTTCTAATCCCCCTTATATTGATCCGACCCTTTTCGCTACCGCCACCAAAAAAGCAGATATCCAGAAACTATTCGGGACAAACTACACACTAATAGATCAATCTGGAGGAGCCCTATCGTTCCAAACATGGTATTACCAAAGTTTGGGTCTTTCGGTCTCTTTTTCCGGGGATATATTAGTAGTCGTCCAAACCATAGATAAGTCCTAGGAAAATTGGAAAAAGAAAAGGAGGCGAAGAATGAAAAACGTTCGCTTATTTTCAAGAAATTGGCAAGGCGGATTTATCGGTGCTTTACTCGCCGTACTTCTGGCGGCCGCAGCGCTGCTCGGTATTTTTTATTCGGCCATTAAGAATGCTCCTGAATATAACCGCATGCATCGAATAGCCCAAGATGTGGCCGCTGACCCAAACAGCCATACGGACGCGGAAATCACGAATGCCGGAGAAGAGCTCTATAATGTGATGAAAAGCGCGGTTGAAAGCGGCACTAGTGTTCCGGGAGTGGGTGGGGGACTCGGAGTAAAAGAATTAATCAAGGTGGAGGATGCCTTGAGAAGGGCGAGACTTCAGCAATATGTAATCAAGATCTCAGTCAATCCTCCAGACCCAGGCCCTTCCCAAGGGGTGGATGTAACCCTTGAAATCATAAATGCTGGCGCAGGGGTTGCTGTCACTTACTCCCTTTCGGGAACTGATGGGTATGCCCAAGGCGCAACTTTATCTACGGATCAAAGCGGGAAGGTCTCTTTTCACGTCCCCGGAGGGGCCGCGGGGGTTAAAGATACCTTCACCGTTAAGGTTGGGTCGGTTACTGAAATTTACAGCTATGTATTTTAAGGTCTGAGGGGACCCAATATTCAGAAGATTTTTTTGGCTATTCCCCAGATCACCAAAGATTATTGGAACATCTTATTGAAAAAATAGCGGCCCAATCACATATACTTTTTACTTACGGACCCGCGATTGAAGTGACCAAGCGCTGGCCTGCTTTTGCCGACAGATTTGGTTGGGCTTCAAAAAAAGGGGGCTTTCTTCGAGCCCCTTTTTGTTTTATGAGAGATCTCTGATTCGGTCGCCGGGTGTTCTTATTTCCGGCAGTCCTGGCAGGTATGGAAAAACTCCAGGGGTACACCGGTCTTCTTGGACATCCACTCCAGCTGATAAGCCGGAGCGAAATAGTTACCGCAGACATTACAGGCTTGCAGCGGGAAATCCCGGCCCCAGATACGCCGGACGCCGTTCTCTTCGGCCATCTTGATGGCTCTGGTGGGGCAGATGAAGTGGCAGGCCCCGCAGCCGATGCAGACCATGGTGGGCTCGACGAAGGGAGTGCCTACTTTCCTATGCGAACCCCGAAAGGAGAGGCCGATGGCGCTTACGCCCACGGCTTCTTCGCAGGTTTTGACGCAGAGTCCGCAAAGGATGCACTTCCAGTTTCCCTCGTCCAGCTTGAAACGCGGTTTCTCCACACCCACCTTGGCAGCCATCTCCTGGATGACTTCGGAGTCCGGACAGCGCGCCAGAAGGAGTTCCAAAATCATCTTGCGGGTCAGCAAGACCTTCTGGGTTTCGGTCTGCACCTGTAATCCTTCTTCCACCGGGTAAAGGCAGGAAGTGACCATCCGGGTACGATTCCCCTTTTTCACCTCCACCATGCAAAGACGGCATCTCCCCTCAGGCCCAAGGGATTCGTTGTAACAGAGCGTGGGAATGTGAATCCCGTTTTCCCGGGCCACTTGCAGCACCGTAGCGTTTTCTCCCGCCCGCAGCGCGATTCCATTGATCGTGACGTTGACCATGAATTCTCCTGTTTGGCCATGAATATTCACCGCAGAGCACGCGGAGAACGCAGAGAAATTCAATCAATAATCGAACTGAAAATTTTTCTTTGCTTCTTCTGTTTCTGAATTGATTTTAGCCTTTTTCAATTCTCGGCGATCTCTGCGCCCTCTGTGGTGAAGATTTTTATTTCTTTACCACGGCGTCAAACTTGCAAACGTCGTAGCAGATCCCACACTTAATACATCTGGCCGCATCGATCTTATGCGGCTTCTTGACCTCGCCGGAGACGGCCTGCTGCGGGCATTCCCGGAAGCAACGATGGCAACCATTGCACAGGTCTTCCAGGATGGAGTAGAGAATCAGCTCCTTGCAGACCCCTGCCGGACAGCGTTTCTCGTTGATGTGCGCTCCATATTCGTCGCGGAAATAGCGCAGGGTAGAGAGCACGGGGTTGGGAGCCGTGCTGCCCAGGGCGCAAAGCGACCCCAGGGAGATGGCTTCGGCAAGCTCTTCGAGCAAGGCAATGGATCCTTCGGTACCCCGCCCTTCGGTGATGTCGATGAGCACTTCTTTCATCCGGCGCACGCCTTCCCGACAGGGCGTGCACTTGCCGCAAGACTCCTCTTCCAAAAACTTGGTGAAATACTTGGCCACGTCCACCATGCAGTCGGTGTCATCCATGACGATCATGCCGCCCGAACCCATCATGGAGCCAGCCTTGGTGAGTTCGTCAAAGTCCACGGGCATATCGATCAGAGACTTGGGGATACAACCCCCCGAGGGACCACCGGTTTGGACCGCCTTGAAGTCCCGGTCTTTGAGGATGCCCCCGCCGATCTTGTAGATGATGTCCCGCAGGGTAATCCCCATGGGTACCTCAACCAGGCCGGTGTTCTTGACCTTCCCCACTAAAGAGAACACCTTCGTCCCCTTGCTGCCCGCCGTTCCCAAAGAGGCAAACCAGTCTGCCCCGCGGGTGATGATCACGGGAACGTTGGCCCAGGTCTCTACATTGTTCAGGTTCGTTGGTTTATCGTAGAGGCCCCGCTCTACGGTGTGAATGTATTTGGCCCGCGGCTCTCCCGCCCGACCTTCCAGGGAGGCCATCAAGGCTGAGGACTCGCCGCAGACGAAAGCACCACCCCCGCGGTTGATGCGCACATCAAAGTTGAAGCCGGCGTTGAATAGGTTCTGCCCCAGAAACCCATACTCCCGGGCTTGTCCCAGGGCGATATTCAAGTTCTTCACAGCTAAGGGATACTCGTTGCGAACATAGATGAAACCCTGGCTGGACCCGATGGCCAAAGCTCCGATAATCATGCCCTCGATGACGCTGTGCGGGTCCCCTTCCATGATCGAGCGGTCCATGAAGGCTCCCGGGTCCCCCTCATCTCCGTTGCAAACCACGTACCGCACATCGCCGTGGGCGTCGCGGCAGGACCTCCATTTTCTTCCCGCCGGGAACCCACCCCCCCCGCGGCCGCGCAAGCCGGATTTTTCTATCGTCCGCATGATCTCCTCAGAAGTCATCGAGGTCAGGGCTTTGGCCAGAGCGGCATACCCTCCGTTGGCGATATAGTCCCGGATGTCTGTGGGGTCGATCCGCCCGTTGTTCCTCAGGGCGATGCGCATCTGGTGTTTGTAAAAGGGAATCTCATCATGCCGGGTGATCTTCTCCTCGGTTTGGGGGTCGGCGTAGAGAAGTCGTTCCACCACCCTCCCCTGGATCAAGGTTTCGGCCACGATCTCGGCCGCATCTTTTTCAGAGACCCGTTGGTAGAAAATATCCAGGGGGTGCATGGTCACCAGGGGCCCGCGCTCGCAGAACCCATGACACCCGGTCTTCTTCAGGTTAACCTTTCCGTTCAGCCCTTGCTTCTTCATTTCCTCGGCAAAAGCCGCGGCTACCTGCTCGCTGCCGTTGGAAAGGCAGCCCGTTCCCCCGCACACGGTGATTTGCGTGCGGTCGGGCCTCTGCTCAGTAAGGATAGACTGGCGCAATTTCTCCAGCTCTTGAGGGGTTTTAATTTTCTCCATGGGACTTTCCTTCCCCATCCGGTCGATATTCCTTGATGATTTTCGAAATCTTATCCCCGGTCATCTTCCCGTAGTTTTTCTGGTCCACCCGCACCAGGGGGGCCAGCGCACAAGCTCCCAAGCAGTTCACGGTCTCCAGGGTGAACTTCATGTCTGCCGTCGTTTCCCCGGCCCTGACGTTGAGGGTGCGTTCAAAATTCTCCACCAGGCGCTGCCCGCCGCGCAGATGACAAGCCGTACCCAGGCAGACATGGATCTCATGCTCCCCTCTCGGTACCAGGCTGAAGGACTTATAAAAGGTGGCCACCATGTAGGCCTGGGTAATCGGGACACCCAGACGTTCGACCACGCGCAATATGGCTTCCCGCGGGAGGTAACGCCACTCCTGCTGGATGTCCTGGAAGATGCCAATGAGTGAACCCTTTTCGACGTTGTACTTGTCAATAATTTCGTCCACCTTCTTCAAATCCATTTTCTTCTCCAGATTTTTTGCAATAAATTCCTTTCCTTTAATTACCCCCCTCGAGGGGGAAGAAAAGGGGAAGCCGCATCCCGTACTCCGCAATTAATTGGCGCTTTTGGTCTTGGCCTTCAAGGCAGCATATTCCTCGTTTACCCGCCCCTGAATCTTGGCGATTAGGTCCGAGGTCAGGTGGCGGAAGCGACCCTGGCCCTGAAGATAATCGCCGACCGGCCTGAGCTTCGGAAAATCAATGGTCATCTTATATTTCCCACGCTCTACTTCATAAAGGGGGAAGACGCCTGTTTCCACGGCCAACCTACCGTAACGGATGGCCTGGTCCGAAGGAATTCTCCATCCAGTGGGGCAGATCGAAAGGATGTGAATGTACGATGGCCCTTGAATGGCTTTGGCTTTTTGGACCTTTTCGATGAGGTCAAAGGGGTAGCTGGAGCAGGCTGTGGCCACGTATGGGATGTCATGGGCCGCAGCAATGGCCGCCATGTTCTTCTTCCAGGTCATCTGCCCGAAGCTGGCCTTGCCGGGGGGAGACGTGGTGGTCATGGCCCCGAAGGGCGTTGCGCTGGACCGTTGAATGCCCGTATTCATATACGCCTCATTATCGAAGCAGCAGTAGATCATATCGTGGCCGCGTTCCAAGGCGCCGGAGAGGGCCTGGATTCCGATATCCGCAGTGCCCCCATCCCCACCCATGGCCACGGCTTTGATCGGCTTTGCGGGAATTCGGCCTTTGCGCATCAGCACCTTGAGACCGGCTTCGACCCCAGAACCCACAGCGGCCGCATTCTCGAAGGCCACGTGGATCCAGGGAACTTCCCAGGCCGTGGTGGGAAAGGCAGAAGAAATGATCTCCATGCAACCCGTGGCATTGGCGATGACGATATTTCGCCCCAAAGCCTTGAGCACGTACCGGACCGCCAGGACCTCGGCGCACCCCTGGCAGGCCCGGTGGCCGGAGACAATGGGCTCCTTCCCGCTGATCAATTTAGGAACATAAACCTGGTATTTATCCATAACGAACTCCGTTCTAATACAAAATGAAGATTGAAAACTCTAAAATGTAAATTATTCTGCCCTTAATTTTGATGAAGTCGTAAAAAATCAAAAACCCTCCCTCTCCCTTGACGGGAGAGGGCCGGGGTGAGGGTGAAGAAGGGAGTCATTTCAGCCGGTTAATTATCCCCCGCCCCTTTGTCCCCTCCCGCGAGGGGAGGGGAAATTCTATTTTTTACGAAATCATCAATTTTAACTTTTGCATTTTGCAATTTTCAATTTGCAATGCGCCATAGTTATTTTCCAGACTCCTGAGCTTCTTGCAAAAGTCACTTATTCCGTCATTCCGGCGAAAGCCGTCCCGCCAAGGCGGGACAGAATTGCTAGAATCCCGCCTTCGGCGGGACTGGATTCCGGGTCGCGCTTCGCCCTCTGCACCATGCGGTGCAGGGCTTCGCTTGCCCGGAATGACGACTTCCTCTTGCTTTGAAGTGTTTTGCAAGAGGCTCTCCTGTCTCCTGAATTCTGTATTCTGTTCTATTCCCGGATTCCAATCATGGTGTACTCTTCCACCACCCGCTTCCTCTTCATCTTTAAGGCCTGCTGGATCATTTCTTCGAACTGCTCCGGAGGTACATCACGACCTCCGAGACCGCCAATGAAGCTGAAGATCTTAGGGCGCTTCGATTGCTGATAGAGAGCCGTTTTTATCTCTGAACATACCGGACCCCCCACTCCCCCGAAGGAAAGGGCACGATCCATAACCACAAGTGTCTCCAACCCCCGGACCGACTTCCGAATTTCTTCGAAAGGAAAGGGCCTCCAGAGTCGGAGCTTCAACAACCCCACGGGAATCCCATTTTCTCGCATATGGTCCACCGCGCCCATGGCGGTCTCCCCGAAGCTTCCCATGGTCAGGAGGCCAATCTTGGCTCCTTCCATCTTGTAGGTTTCCATCGGATGGTAATGCCGGCCGGTAAGATCGCCCCATTCTTTCCAGACTTCCAGGATCACCGAGTACGAATTCCTCAGGGCTACTTCCTGAGCTTTCTTGGCTTCGGCGTAAACCTCGGGCATGCCGAAAGCGCCCATGGTCAAGGGCTTATCCGGGTGGAGGGCGAAAAGCGGTTTGTAGGGGGGAAGGAATTTATCCACCAGTTCCTGGTTCACCAGGTAAAGCGGCTCGACCACATGGCTTAGGGTGAATCCGTCGAGGTTGATAATCGTGGGGATGAGCACCCGGTGATCTTCCGCAATGCGAAAGGCGCAGAGGGTCTGGTCAAAAACCTCCTGACCGTTCTCGGTGAAGATTTGGATCCAGCCGCAGTCCCGGGAAGCCATGACGTCACTATGGTCATTCCAGATACTCAAAGGAGCTGACAGGGCGCGATTGGCCACGGCCATGACAATGGGCAACCGCATGGCCGAAACGATAAAGAGAATCTCATGCATTAGTGCCAGACCCTGAGAACTGGTAGCGGTAAAAGTCCGAGCCCCCACAGCGGAAGTGCCGGCACAGACCGAGAGAGCAGAGTGCTCAGACTCCACCGGGATAAATTCGGCATCCAGTTCTCCATCAGCGACCAGCTCGGAAAGATGTTCGACGATGTGGGTCTGGGGAGTAATAGGATAAGCGGCGATGCAATCCGCGTTGGCCATCTTCACAGCGTCGGAGAGGGCGATGGAGACTTCCATTCCTACACGTTTGGCCGTCATTTTTCTTCCTCCACCATCTTGATGCAGCCCGTCCAGCACTCCCGGGCGCAGATGCCGCAGCCTTTACAATAGTCCAGGTTGGCTAAATAATAGCCCTCTTGGTTTTTGTAAATGGCCGCGTCCGGACAGAAGACCCAGCAAACTCCGCACTGGATGCATTTGGCCGTGTCCACTACCGGCTTCTGCGACTTCCAGTCGCCAGTCTTGTACTCCCGGGCGTTTCCCGGCTCATCAACCACACAGCCGATGGGAATATCCCTCCAACCGTATTTCTCCATGGGTTTAGCCACTTTTGTTCTCCTTTATTCTTGCACATCGAACGCTCTCCTTCTCCATCCGAGCCCCTCCCTTCAATCCTCCGGACTCGCAAGGGTGGCGAGCGTTCTTTTCCCCCTCTAACTTTTCAGGTTGGTTTCGGTGTAAGCTCGACGGAGTGCCTTTAGGTTCCTTTCCGCTGCCCTTCCGAAGCGGGTTTTCAACGGCGGAATGAAAGAATCCAACTGCACAATGCCGGTACCCCGCACCAGCGCGCCCAGCATCGTCGTGTTGGTTATGGGAAGGCCTAACTCTTCGCGAGCGATCCGGTCCGCATCGACGGTGGCTAACCGTACTTTATAGCCGAACTCAGACTGAATCTGCTCGATCGATTTGTTGGTGTTAAGGATCAACAGCCCGCCGGGTTTCAGGCCTTGCGAAGGGTCCAGGATCTTTAATAAGCTCGGGTCCAAAACTACAGCCACGTCAGGTTGATATATTTTGGAACGCAGGCGAATGGGCTTGTCATTCACCCTGGAAAAAGATATGACCGGTGCTCCCCTCCGTTCGGGGCCAAAACTGGGAAATCCCTGAGCATACTTGCCTTCTTCAATAGCCGCAAGGGCAGTCATCTCGGCCGAGGTCACAGCCCCCTGTCCCCCCCGGCCATGAAAACGAACCTCAATCATAGTTCTATTTTCCTCTATTCCAGCTGATTCTGGGAATGATCATAATCATCCTTCCATCCCAGTGATTTGCCAATCTTCCCCATATCATAAACATCAAAAAATTGTCAATCTTTTTGTGAGAAAAATAAAGAGGCACGGAGAGGATCGGGGGGTTGCAAACCCTCCGATGGGGTGGTAAAATTCCCTCGCCGTAAAAAGGGAGGGACAGGCAGAAAAGGGAAAGGGCGAAAAGGAAAAAAATAAAACCCAGAGGCAATAATTTAACCTTTTTCCGTCTTACCTCTTCTTTAAAAGAGGGTTGGAAAACTTTGGCGACGGGAGGATCGCCCGTTGATGTCCAACAAAAAGATTAGAACCTTGAAGCAAATGAAAGCCATCGTAGGCCGGCTCAAATCCCGGGGCCAGAAGGTTGTATTTACAAATGGCTGCTTTGACATCCTCCACATTGGACACATCCGCTATCTGCGGAAAGCGAAAGACCGGGGAGATGTTCTGGTCATCGGCCTGAATACTGATCGGTCAGTAAAGAGGATCAAGGGGGAAAAGCGGCCGGTCGTGTCGGAAAAGGAGCGGGCTGAGGTTTTGGCCGCCCTGGAGTTCGTGGATTACGTGGTCCTTTTCGATGAACCCGATCCTTTGTTCCTGATCGCAGCCTTGAGGCCGGATGTGCTGGTGAAGGGTGCGGATTGGGCCAAGTCCCAGATTATCGGCCGGGAAATCGTAGAGAAAAATGGAGGCCGGGTCGTGCGGGTTCCCCTGGTTGCCGGAGCCTCGAGCACTGGGGTAATCGAAAAGATTATCAAGATTTACTGCGGGGGTTGAAGAAAGTTTTTATTCATGATAAAGGTGAAAGGGCTTGAATCTTCTTGGCGTGCGAAAAGAGTTCCCCTTTCCTGAATTTGTAAGTTGGAATCCATCTTCGAAAAGGAGGAGGTTTTCATGAGCAAAGCGATATTCACAGCGGCCATCACAGGATCCATCCATACCCCTACGATGAGTCCATACCTGCCGATCACTCCGGATCAGATTGCCGACAACGCCATTCAGGCTTGCGGAGCGGGAGCTGCCGCAGTCCATATCCATGTGCGCAACCCCGAGACCGGGCAGCCTTCCCCGGACCTGGAACTTTTCAAAAAAGTGCTCACCAAAGTGAAGAGCAAGTGTGACGTAATCGTTTGCACCACGACCGGCGGTGGCTTGGGAATGACCCCGGAGCAGAGAGTGGGCGTTGTATCCACTCTCAAACCGGAATTAGCTTCTTGCAACATGGGCTCGATGAATTTCGCCCTTTTTCCCCTCTTGGAAAAGATGAAAGACTTTAAATTTCCCTGGGAGAAGCAATACCTGGAGTTCACGGAAGACTTGATTTTCCCAAACACTTTCAAGTCCATTCGGGTCTTCCTGAACATCTTCAACGAAAATGGGACCAAACCGGAGCTGGAGGTTTACGACGCCGGGATGATCAACAATACAGCCTTCATGATCGAACGGGGCCTTTTGAAGACTCCGGTGTATATTCAATTCGTTCTGGGGATCCTGGGAGGGATGGGCGCCACCGTAGAAAATTTAGTCTTCCTCTATGAATCTGCCCGTAGGCTGATCGGGGAAAAGAATTTCGTCTGGTCGGTCTGCGCCGCGGGCAGGAATGAGATCCCCATGTGCACACACGCCCTCCTGATGGGTGGCAACGCCCGCGTGGGAATGGAGGATGCTTTATGGCTCGATAAGGGCGTCTTAGCCAAGAGCAACGCTGAATTGGTGGCCAAGATCGTCCGCATCGCCAAAGAATTCGGCATCGAGCCGGCTACGCCCGCAGAGGCGCGGAAGATACTCGGACTGAAGGGTCTCGATAAAGTTGGTTTTTAGATTGGAACTCTTCTCCGAAATTCTGCTCATGAATTCCTGGGGAGGCTCAACCTGGATGATAAATCCTATGAACCGGCTTGCAGACCAAAATGGCCTATCCCTCTTTGTCTCCATCCCCAATCTCCGGAAGAGTCGGTTTCGGCCATGCTCCTGAAAGGGTGCCTGCATACTCACACGTCCTGTTCAGATGGGAAAATGACCCCCCAGGAGGTGGCCAACGCTTACCGGGCCAGAGGGTTTGATTTTATCGCTTTTTCAGACCATGACTATCTGTTGAAGCCCGGGAGTAACGGGATCTATGACCGGGTAAAATCGGACCTGATCCTGTTTGCGGGCATTGAGCTGACCGTCTTTGTTAAAGGGTATGTTCATGTGAGCCGGATTTCCGGTGAAAAAGAGATTCTCCACATTTTAAACCATCTCGGGCAATACAATCTAAACCTGGAGCAGATTTTGGAGCGTATCCGGGCTGTGGCGGAAATGTTTCCCCTGGATACGGTGGAGATCACGGCCAACGGTTTTCGTTGTCGCGAATATGAAATTCCCCAGATCCCTTACCCCCAAATTGCTTCCGATGATTCTCACGGGGAAGAGGGAATCGGGAGAGCCTGGATTGAACTGGATGCCAAAAGGAAAAAGGATTCAATCCTCCGCGCGATCAAACGGGGTGATTTTTGGAACTGCTACCTGTAATCTAACTGGACCTAAACAATGCAAAAAAGACATTCAGAATATCACCCCCACCCTCCCCTCCCCCCTTCGAGGGGGAGGGTTAGGGTGGGGGGGCAAAGAACACCAGGGGGGAAGTCCTTTGACCACCGGAAAAACCATTATTGCCCTTTAAATACGGGGACGAAAACGAAATTTCGGAGAATCTTTTTGCAACTATTAAGTGGAGATTGTAGGGTGCGGATTGCCGAATAAAAAAAACAGGACCCGGAATCCGCAATCGTCAAAAGGAGGTGTTATGGGAAAGAGAGTTGCCATTTGTGCCCTCGCCCAGATTAAGAACGAACCGGACATCTGGTACAGGCGTTTTCAGGGAATGGTCTTTGAATGCGTCCAAGCCATCCTGAAACAAACCGGCGTGACCTTTGATTTGGACAAAGGAATCCGGAATGTGGTTACCTGCTCGGACGATGTCTTCGACGCCCGAACGATTTCGGACAGTGCCTTGACAGATGTCGTAGGAGCTCATTATCGGGGTGAAGAGAAGGTAACCCAGGATGGCCTCAACGGTTTGGGATATGCCATGGCCTGCATTCTTTCGGGGCACGATGACCTAATTCTTCTGGCCGGCCACTGCAAAGAATCGCAATCCGAGAGCCGCCGGATGTGCACGAACCTGGCCTTCGATCCCTTCTATTGCCGGCCGTTGGGCTTGGATTTTCTGAATGCCAGTGCACTTCAGGCGAGGGCCTATGTGACCCAATCCGGCCTCACGGAGGAGCATCTGGCCCGAATCGTGGTCCGCTCGCGAAAAAATGCGGTCCGGAATCCCTACGCCCGGGAAAATAAAGTGGTGACCGAGAAGGAGGTCATGAATTCTCCCATGCTGGCAGATCCCATTCGCGAGCTCCATTATTACCCCGTAACGGACTGGGCAGTGGCCATGCTCCTATGTTGCGAGGAGCGCGCCAAAGAGTTTACGGATAAACCGGTTTGGATCACGGGATTTGCCAACTGCATGGACAACTATTTCCTGGGCGATAAGGACCTGACCTCCAATTTTGCCCTGAGAAAGGCAGCGCAGAAAGCCTTCCGCATGGCCGGGGTAAAAGATCCTCGGAAAGAATTGGGTCTGGTGGAGTTGAATGATGCCGCCGCTTATCAGCTTCCCCTGTGGGCCGAAGGGATTGGATTGGCCGAGGAGGGAAAGGGCGGCCGATGGATAGAGGCCGGGGGCCTGGAGAAATACCAGGTAAACCTTTCGGGGGGGATGTTAAACGGAAATCCAATGATACTCGGCGGATTGGCTCGGGCTGCGGAAGCCATCCTCCAACTTCGCGGTGAAGCCGGAGAACGCCAGGTGAATGGAGTTCGCAAAGCCCTCGCCCACGGCACAACCGGAGCCGCAGGGCAACATCATGCTGTGATGATTCTGGGAAAATAAGGAGAGGCAATAATGGCGCATCGAAAAAAGAACCGAAATGTTGCGATTGTGGGAATCGGACAAACCCGGTATTCCAGCCATCGAGAGGATGTGAATCAGCCGGAAATGATCCAAGAAGCGGTGCGGTTGGCCCTGAAAGATGCGGGAATCTCGATTGCCGACGTGGATTGCGTGGTCCATGGCAATATGGAACTATTTGAGATGATCCATCAGCCTGATCTATGGCATATGCTGGGGACGGGCGCCTACGGGAAAAATGCCTTTCGGATCACCACGGGCGGAACCACGGGGACGACCATCGTGGCCGCCGGGGATAATCTGGTGGCCTCCGGCCTGTATGATGTGGCCATGATCATTGGGTTCGAAAAGCTGCAAGAAGGCCATACGACCGGGGGCATCACCAACATGGCGGATCCTTTATGGTTTCGAAATTTAATGACTGGCGCTCTAACCGGAACAACGGCTTCGGCCACGATCAAAGAATTCGGGGAGGAAAGAGCCAAGCGGGCCGCTATGATGATGAGAGTCATCATGGATAAGCACGCCGGCCTGAATCCAAACGCTCACCGGTCCTTTGGCCTCGACTTCGGTCAGATCCCCGACTTAATGGAGAATTCTCCCAAGCTCGTCGGCGAATTGCGCTTGATCCATATGTGTTCCCAGTCGGACGGAGCCTGCGTCCTGATTTTGGCCGACGAAGAGAAGGCCAAGAAAATCTCTCGTAAGCCCGTTTGGATCCGCGATCACATCACGGTGCATCGCGAAGAATCCTTCAATGTCTTCGGAGACGAACCGGTGGAGATGACCCACCATTTTGCCGCCCGTCACCTTTTCGAGCGCAACCGGATTACCAAGCCTCTGGAATACTTCGATGTGTTTGAGATGTACGACCCGTCGGCTTGGTGGGGCCTGGACTGGTTGAGAGAGTTTTTCCTCCTGGAAGGGGATGAACATCTGAAACTGGTGGAGAACAAAGAGATCATGATCGGGGGCAAGATCCCGCTGAATCCATCGGGCGGAGTGATTGCCTCCAACCCGATCGGGGCAACGGCCCTCGTCCGCGTGGCCGAAGCGGCTCTCCAGATTCGCGGGGATGCCGGCGCTCATCAGATTCCCAAGCCTGTGAAGCATGCTCTGGCTTCAGGGTTTGGGGGCACAATTTGGACGGTCCTTTTCATCCTGGAAAAGGAATTAACCGGGTGGGGGGAAAGAAAATGAGTGCATATTTTGGAGTAAAAGTTGAAGATATTTTTGCTACCATGCCCGAACGCTTCCGTCCGGAGGGTGCCGAAGGTATCAGTGCTTCTTATGGATACAACATCCATGGGGAAGGCAAATGGAAGCTGACCGTCAAAGATGGAAAGATGAAAATTGGAAAGGCGGACGATCTTTCGGGGTGCGCCACGGTGACCACGACCGACGGAGAGACTTTCGTGGGCATTAACCTGGGAAAAGTTGATGCCATGAAAGCTTTTAGCTCCGGCAAATTTAAAGTGGAGGGGGACTTTGGAGCTCTGGCGAAAACGGCCAAAATGTTTCGCAAGTATATTCCCCCTCAAAAGGAGATGTCTACGCGGGAGTACATCCTCGACATGTTTGCCACGCTGGAAAAGAGGTTCCAGCCGAAGAAGGCCGAAGGGTTGGATGTGACCGTCGGATATGACATCGGCGGGGAGGACGGGGGAAAATGGACCGCCGTCATCCGCAAGGGAGAATGCCTCCTCAAAGAAGGAATTTTGGGCACACCAACGGTAACCCTGAAGGTCCAGTCGGCTGCGGACTGGGTCGCCCTGATGCTGGGAAAGATCGATGCCCTGAGTCTGCTCAGTGCGGGAAAAGCCGCTATTACGGGAGAGGCGCCGCTGGCCCTGAAGCTCGGGGAGATTTTTGCGCCCTACGTCCCGCCGGGAGAAAAGGCCAAGGAGCCCGAACAGGAACTCATCGTTCTTAGAAAAACGATTTCGGTCAATCAGCGATTTGCTACCGGGCCGGTCATGGGGAAGTTCCTGAACGGCCTTAAGGAAAAGAAGATCCTGGCCAATCAGTGTCCTCAGTGCAAAAGACTCCAGCTTCCGCCGCGAGAAGTATGCGCAGTTTGCCGGGTGGAGGCGACCCAATGGGTGGAGGTAGGACCAAAGGGCCATCTGGCAGTGAATGAAATCGTTTACTACGCCAGTCCGGACCCCTTAACGGGCGAAACAAGGGAAACTCCCTACGGGTCCATTCATGTCCTGCTCGACGGATGTAAAGGGAATGAGACTTTCACGCACCTCCTCCGGCCGGATCAAATTTTCAAGGTTAAGGAAACCTGGCAAGAAGAGAAGGGAAGTCGCTTACGTCCGGTGTGGGCCGAACGGAGAACGGGGAGCATCCATGACATCAAGTTTTTTGAACTGGACGAATAAGGAGGAGACGATGAGGCAAAGGATGGACACTGCGGATTGCTTTGTGGTGGAAGGCAAATTAGCCCTTCCCTACACTTATTTTGCCGGAAGAGTGGGTTCCAAGTTCATCACCACCATCCGGGATCAGAAGAAGATCCTGGGGGTGCGGTGTAATCACTGCAACAAAGTATTCGTTCCTCCCCGCCAGACCTGCGCCATCTGCATGGAGGAATTGCAGAACAATTGGGTGGAGCTTCAAAATACGGGGGAAGTTACAAATTTCACGGTCGTCCGGTATAATGACAAGCATCTGCCCAGAACGGCCCCCTTCATTTTAGCCATGATTAAACTGGGGGGAGCGGATACCCCCATGGTCCATATCCTGGAGGGTATTCTACCCGAGAAGGTAAGAATTGGATTGAAGGTGAAACCTGTCTTTGCCCAGGAGACTACGAACACCATCTTAGATATTGACCATTTCGAGCCCATATAAAAAACTAGTTTGTCCGGATTTTCAGTGAATGACCTTTCACCCCTCCCTTGACAGGAGGGGTGAAAGGAGCATGTGACACTCTCCTTGACCTCATCTAACACCCCTGTAATACTTCTTAAGACCTTGCGATTCCAGAATGCGAGGAACTTTACGGGTTGTTGGAAAAGTCCCTTTCGGCCTTGGAGTGTCATTCCTGCGGAAGCAGGAATCCAGTTCTTTTAAGGCCTTGCGGACTTCCGCTTTCGCCTTCCAGAAATCTTTCCCAACCTCTCTTTTCCAAGGAGGGGAATTCCTCGGCAGCCTCAGACCTGGCATTTTAACTTTTCGCATTTTCGTGATATTCTCAACATTAAAATATTGCTCTCCGCTCCCAAATGGTTATTTTTTTCACTCGCTGGATAAAATATGAAACCGGCAGAAGGAGCAAAAGCTTCATGACTTCAATAAATTCAGTCGGATGGAAAAAACTGATTGAGGGTTTCCCATGGTTTGAGCGAGAGGGGCGATACCCGATTCCGGCATACTCGGAGTTTATGCCCCCACCGAGATTGGGTCGCAGTCCTTATGGAGAAATTGATCCCTCCTTGTTTTCCGAAGAGGACTCCTATGGCTGGCTCATATCTGAAATGGAAGAGGCCTACGAGTTAAGGCCAGGCCTCGAAAATATTGCCAAACAAATCATGGAGCAATTGATCAAACTGGGCCGCGCCCTGCCTGCGCTCCATATTGGCGGGCATAAAGGACGTAACCTTCAAGATAACCCCTATTGGCCGTCGGAAATCTCCACCCGCGCCGGACATCTGGACCACGAGCGTTATGTCGTCTTTCTGCCGCTGGCCCTCTCCAAAACCCAAGATGATAAGGGTAGGGTGAGTTGGACTTTCTTCGGAAGCAGTGAGCAGGGTCCTGAGCGCGCCTTCTGGAAAGGGTTTTATTCTGCTCCAGGCAAAGAACTAACCAAACAAGAATTCCTCTTGTTTATCTTCCGCCTCTTGTCTAGAGCCTACGGGGAAAAAGTTGATAATCCGGAACAGCTTGGCCAAATTGGTTTTCGTATTCTCCCGTCGGAGAAAAATGAGAGATTCCCATACTGGATCGAAGATCCTTTGCCCTCCTGGAGCCGGCCATATCTCATTCAGGAGCATACTTCCTTGGATGGGGTTCGCTATCTGCTGACCTTCAGGCCATTCCGCCGCCTGCCAGCCTCGGTAAAAGAGAAATATCTGGAGGGGAAACTGGCTTTGCTGCCTTTCCCGGGGAGTTTGGTCTTTTGGGGAATGCCGAATTATCTTCGCCTCCAGGAACAGTTCCCGATGGGTCTTCAGATACCCTTGCTACGATTGGTTGCGCGTCATGGCGGTCCGGGAGGCATTCGAGTTCCGCAATCCGGCTGGTTGCATGAATCCCGGCGAGATCAAAAGGCCGCCCTGATTCAAGAAGATTTGCTGCTCAATACTTACCGGCGGACCCACCGTTGGGACCGCGTTCACCGGCATGAGGATGCCGTCGCCAAGAGTACTCGCGTAGATAAGATGACCCAGGTTCTGTTCAGTACAGCCCTCGATTCGTTAGGGCTTTACGACAAGCCGATGGCCAGGAATTGCCAGCTTTGGTCAGAAGACATCCAATTGCTTTTAGACGGCCCAAAGGCCATCCGCAAGGAGATTGACCAAGCCGCTGCCGTGGTGCTGGAGGGCGGGCTTTTCCGCTATCGATTCCAGTTTCCCCCCATGCGTGTCGGAGGGTATGAAGTCTATTGGCAGCGTCCCCTGGTGGCGTATTTATCGCCTGCGACTGGACAGCCCGAGTTGCTCCCGGATGCGCCGCTGGGATACTTGACCGCGTATAGGACAGATTCACTGAATTTAGCCCACCCCGTCGAATTCTGGCCGCGCCCGCTCGGGCGCAAGGTTTATCTTTCGGCATTGCAGAATTTCGATTCTATCCACGATCACTACAAACATCAGACACCGCTTAATATTCTTCGGCTGCTGGATACCTCGCAGAGCTGGGACAAGCGGCCTTTACCGAGGAGCTTCGCCCGACAGTTGGTCCGCGTCCCCAAAGAAGAGTCCTTGGAACAATGGTTGAACTTGCTGCCGGAAAGGGCAAGCGCTATCCAAGAAGGCCGCTGGGTTCAGCAGGAGTTGGAAGGAATCTTGGAGACGCCAGGAAATGAGCAGGCCTTACCGGAGGCTCTCACCTACGGTGAGACCGCAACTCGCTCCTTTGAGCAAGCTTTCTGGCAAGACATCCTGAACCTGTCCCATGGCCGTTATATTAACAAAGATAACGCGGACCCCGTATTGGACCCAATCACCCAGAGCGTGTTGACCCATCATCACCGGGATCTTGAAAAGTTGGGTGATGACCTGATCTGCCGTCACCGCCAGGCCATCACCGCGGCCGGGATGGAGGGGCGGGCCTTGTGCGGAGACTTGCCTTTTCGCTGGCAAACTGTTTTTGATTTTTCCCTCTTTGGCGGATGGAAAATCAACCGGGAAGGACACGGCCACGAACGCAACCTGCTCCTGGTTATTCCAGGCAAGAACCGCAATGAAGCCGTAGTGATGGCTGACCACTACGATACGGCGTTCATGGAAGATATTTATGAGAAGTCGCGAGGAGGGTCCGGGGCTCGCCTGGCTGCCGCCGGCGCAGACGACAATCATTCCGCAACGGCCACCCTTCTTCAGGCGGCTCCGATCTTTTTGAAACTGGCGAAGGAGGGCCGGCTGGAGCGGGATATCTGGCTGCTCCACCTCACGGGAGAAGAATTTCCGTCCGATTGCCTGGGCGCGAGACATTTCTGCCAGGCCTTGGTCGAGAAGACGCTCAACCTGCGGCTGAGCGATGACCAGTTCATCGATTTATCTCCGGTGCGGGTCGTGGGAGTTTTCGTTCTGGATATGATCGCCCACAATCGAGATCACGGGAAGAATATTTTTCAGATTTCTCCAGGCAAAAGTTCGCAGTCGTTGGGCCTTGCCTGGCAGGCGCATACGGCCAACTTGGTTTGGAACCTGCAGGCCGGAGAGCGGAACAGGCACCCCGAACGACGGGGGAAGAGACCTGGCCAACGAAGCCAAAATGGCAAGCAAATTCCGGAAATAGCCCTCCATCCACAACTTGACGGCGAGGTGCGGACAACGGACGACCCCCACAGTTCATTGTACAACACCGACGGCCAGATTTTTTCGGATATCGGTGTCCCCATCATCCTTTTTATGGAGAACTACGATATTAGCAGGGCCGGCTATCATGACTCCAAGGATACGATGGAAAATATTGATCTTGATTTCGGGGCCGCCGTTGCGGCCGTGGCTATCGAGACGGTAGCGCAAGTGGCAGCATCAAAGAAAATGCCGCAGGGCGATGCAGCATGACCGACGATAGGCCTAAGGTTGATCATCGTTATATTTGAATATGGATGTTTTGCTTCCGGTGGAGGGTAGAAGTGGTCGAACAACCGCTGGTTTGGAGGGATGAGGTCAGGCCAGGAGACGCTGAAATTGTTCGGAGGCTTTGCGAGTCGACCGGGTTTTTTTCCGCTGAAGAAGTGGACATGGCTGTGGAACTGGTGGAAGAGCGCATAGCGAAGGGAGCGGCCAGTGGTTACCATTTCCTTTTTGCCCAATATGGAGAGACGGCCCACGGCTATGCCTGCTATGGCCCCATTCCTGGAACGGAATCAAGCTGGGATTTATACTGGATCGCCGTGGAAGAGGAAAAACGCGGGCATGGCCTGGGCCGAAAGGTGCAGGCCGAAGTGGAGAGAAGGACGGCCCTTTTGGGTGGCAAACGAGTATATATCTGGACCTCCTCCCGGGACCAATATCACCCGACCCGAAGGTTCTACGAACGCCTCGGTTACACCCGCGAGGCCACTCTCCGTGATTATTACAAACCGGGCGAACATTTAATTATTTATATGAAGCCACTCCCCTGACTCCCCAATGCTTCCCTGCTTGCCAATTTTTGTCGACAGAGACTTGCCGCCAGAATATGTTTTCCCTCGGACGTTCCCTGGAGATAACGACCAGGTCAGAAAAATGCATTCCCATGGGATTCACGTTGCAAGAATAATGACGACCTCGTAAAAAGTCTAAGAAGACGTATTTCCGTCATTCCGGCGAAGCTTGTCCCAGCGAAAGCGGGGAGCCGGAATCCAGTTATTTCAAATACTTAAAAATTCTCTGGACTCCGGTTTCCACCGGAGTGACGACTTTTTACAACATCATCAATAATGTTAGGTAAGGAAAATCGTCCGAGCCGAGAAAGACTTGTCCACAAATCCTGTTGAAAAGCTGTGGAAAAGGTTGGGGATGGGATAGATAAAGTAATAAAACTAAGCCTTTTTTAAAGCATTGCCTATTTTTGAATCAAAAAAAAGTAAATAATATCAATACGTTATTTATAGAATCGCTCCAGGACTGGATTTCGCGGGATTGGGAGCCAAAAAACCCCGGATTTTCAACAATTTGGTGGGAGCGTATCTAAAAACACCAATAATAAAGCCCAATTTCGATTCTTCGCGCTGGAAGAATTCGATTCAGTGTCCTGAGTCAGAAATAAATGTCGTAAATATTTCTTTCGCTGATCCATAATGCCTTTACACAATCGTACCCACCGTGACGTGGCTCGGGGGGCAGGGTGATGCGCGCCGGCAGCCTCGGCTGGGTAAGAAGTCCTCGAAGAGATACAAGTTTTTTCCGTCGCCGGAGGCGGGGTGCTTCTTCCCGCCTAATCCACGGAGAGTTCACCGCCTCAGGATGTCAATCCCGCCAAGGCGGGATTGGTCCCCCGGGCCGGGGATCGTACTTCAATTTCGGCAACTAAGCACAAGTGGCCTTCTTGGAAACAAGCTTCCGACAAAGTTGCTTTCTGCTCGGTAGATTTGATCTTCCATAGGCTGCTTAACCTTGTGGCTCCCCGGGATGTTGTTGGTCATGAAAAAAAACCTTTCCCTGGGGCCTCTGTCCTGGTAAAACGTAAGGCAGGATGACGGCGCCTCCAATACAGCAGAGAAAGGAGAAAAAAGATGGCTATCTGGGCGGAGATGACCGAAGACTTCAAGGCTATGTTGCGGCTGAGGACTGAGCCGGTTGCTTTTCGCCGGCTGGAGAAAGCAGAAGACCTGAACAAGATCGCCAATGTAGTTCGGGTTAAACGGGGATTCAGCTACTGCCAGGTTCCTTTCCTGGTTAGAGTACTGGGCCAGACCGTGGGAATTACCAAGGAAGACCCGATCGGCGACCGCTGCACCCGGCTTCACGGGCTGCGGGCAGCAACCGAAAAGAGTATGCAAAACGAGGCGGCGATGCTGTCTACCACCTGGTTCGCCTCCCCTGAAGAGGCCTTGAAACAGCAGGGTGAAACACCGCGTGTCCCCGTTGGAGAGGCCATCGTCGTCGCTCCCCTGGGCAAGGAAAAGTTTGAACCCGAAGTAGTCTCAATCTACGGCAATCCTGCTCAGATCATGATGATCCTGTGCGGGCTGCAGAAAGAGAAATACGAGCGCTTCCAATTCTTTTTTATCGGGGAGGGGGCCTGTGCCGATTCGGTAGCCCAGTGCTATGTCAGCGGCAAGCCTGCCCTGGCAATTCCCTGTTATGGAGAGAGAGCGATGGGGCAGGTGGCGGATGACGAAATTGTAATCGCTCTGCCGCCGGGGGAGCTCGAGCGGGCTGTCTCGGGGATGAAGAAATTGGCGAAAATAGGGTTCAAGTACCCAATTGCTTTCATCGGCGGATTGGCCGATCCGACCCCCATGCTCTCCCAGTTTTATCCCGACCGGGTCAAAAAATAATCTGCCGGCGGAGCACCTGTTTTTTAACCGGCCCTCCTTTTTCCTTTTGGAAGGTGACGCCGGACTAAAAATCCAGTGCGGGATGATCCTTTAGGCATTCCCCAATTTCTTATTCCTTCTGGAGGCTTTCTTATTCCAAGGGATTCGGTTTATGAAGAAAATGCCGACCAGCC